>Ga0134126_10003620_pt1 | contig 19376 bp, 18 predicted proteins | sample KB31752_FD_96881 | JGI IMG/M metagenome (GOLD analysis project Ga0134126, IMG submission 96881) | Terrestrial soil microbial communities with excess Nitrogen fertilizer from Kellogg Biological Station, Michigan, USA - KB3-175-2 | ecosystem: Environmental > Terrestrial > Soil > Unclassified ...
AAGCGGCTGGCGCATGCGCTGGTGCACGGCATCACCGACTTCGTCGAGGCCGACACCGAGGAGGCGCGTCAGCGCGCCAAGCGTCCGCTCGACGTGATCGAAGGGCCGCTGATGGACGGCATGAATATCGTCGGCGACCTGTTCGGCTCCGGCAAGATGTTCCTGCCGCAGGTGGTAAAGTCCGCGCGGGTGATGAAGCAGGCGGTCGCCTATCTGATGCCGTACATGGAGAAAGAGAAGGAAGAGCTGGGCATCACCGCGAGCAACTCCAACGGCAAGATCGTGATGGCGACCGTCAAGGGCGACGTGCACGACATCGGCAAGAACATCGTCGGCGTTGTGCTCCAGTGCAATAATTACGAAGTGGTCGATCTCGGCGTCATGGTGCCGGCGGCCAAAATTTTGGAGACGGCGAGGGCCGAGAAGGCCGACATGATCGGCTTGTCCGGCCTGATTACGCCATCGCTCGACGAGATGTGCCACGTGGCGGCCGAGATGGAGCGCCAGGGCCTCGACCTGCCGCTGATGATCGGCGGCGCCACCACCAGCCGGGTGCATACGGCGGTGAAGATCCATCCGAACTACCGGCGTGGGCAGACGGTCTATGTGAACGACGCCAGCCGCGCGGTCGGCGTGGCGCAGGCGCTGATGTCGAAGGAGGCGCGGAACGGCTATGTCGCTGAGTTGCGCGGCGAATACGCCAAGATCGCCGCGGCGCATGCGCGCGCGCAGGAGGCGAAATCGCGGCTTCCGCTGACGGCCGCGCGTGCCAACTCGCTCAAGCTCGACTGGTCCGGGGCCTACGTGCCGCCCAAGCCGACGTTCCTGGGTACGCAGGTCCTGAATGATTTTCCGATCACGGAGCTGATCGACACCATCGACTGGACGCCGTTCTTCCAGACCTGGGAATTGCGCGGGAAATTCCCTGCGATCCTCGACGACGAGACGGTTGGCCCGGCCGCACGGCCGCTTTATGAGGACGCGCGCGCGATGCTGGACAAGATCGTCCAGGAGCGCTGGTTCACCGCCAACGCCGCCTTCGGCTTCTGGCCGGCCAATGCGCAGGGCGACGACATTCTCGTTTATGCGGACGACAAGCGTGAAAAGCAGGTTGCGGTGCTGCACAGTCTGCGCCAGCAGCTTTCCAAGCGCGAGGGCCGTAACAACGTGGCGCTCGGCGATTTCGTCGCGCCGCGCGACAGCGGGCTTGCCGATTACATCGGCGCCTTCACCGTCACCGCCGGCATCGGCGAGGATGAGATCGCCGACCGCTTCAAGCGAGCCAATGACGACTACTCGGCCATCATGGTCAAGGCGCTGGCGGATCGGCTGGCGGAAGCTTTCGCGGAGCACCTGCACGCCCGGATTCGCCGCGAATATTGGGGCTATGCACCTGACGAGAACCTCAGCAACGAGGCGTTGATCGCCGAGGAATATCGCGGCATCCGCCCGGCGCCGGGCTATCCTGCGCAGCCCGACCACACCGAGAAGGGCACGTTGTTCAAGCTGCTGGAGGGCGGCCGCATCGGCGTGAAGCTCACCGAGAGCTTTGCGATGTGGCCGGGCGCGGCGGTCTGTGGCCTCTATTTCAGCCATCCGCAGAGTCACTATTTCGGCGTCGGCAAGATCGAGCGCGACCAGGTGGTGGATTACGCTTGCCGCAAAAGCTGGAACGTGGCGGAGGCGGAGCGGTGGCTCGCGCCGATCCTCAACTACGATCCACGCCAAGCACCGGGCATCGCCGCGGCGTAGCCGCGAATTGGTCGAAACAAAAAAGCATCGGAGAGCGCTGCGCTCTCCGATGCTTGATCGTCATCCGGTTTTCGCCGGCTTTTGGTTGGCTTCGTCGTCCGACTCCTGAACTCAGAATGCTCCCAGCACAATCGCGCCGATGAAAACAAAAACGGCGCACACGGCGAGCACATTCATCCTCAAGGTCAGGTTCACGGCATCGTGCCTCCCTTGTTGATATGCGGCGACGCTAACACCAAAAAGCCGGTGCGCCGAAGCCCCTTCGTATTCCCAACGCGAGAAACGCCATGCGCTGCCGACATGGCGAGCGACAACGGCTTGATCTCGCAAGCAAAATGCAGGCGTTGCCGCGAACGCAAAACGGTGCATAGCGGTGGACGGCGGAAGCGCCGGCGGTGATGTCGTACCGACCGGCATCGATACGTCGCGCATTTACCGCCGGATGATTTGGTTGCGCCGCGGCACACGGCACAACGGCGCGCGGCTCGCTTGTCAACGCTTCCTTAGCCTTAATGAATTCCTGTGCATTCATCGTTGAAGTCTCGTTAAAGAAACCTCTCGCATTTTCGGAGGCATGAAGCGGTACGCGTACGTCTCCATCGCCGGCGTGACGGTCGGATTGCTGACGCTCGCCGGCTGCGGCGGCGGCTTCTTTCAAGGCGAACGCGCGCCCTGGCGGCACGACGCCGAAGTGGCTTGCCTCAAATCGGGTTCGGTCAAGCTCGGCGATGGCGCCGTGCGGATCGAACCGATCGAAGGTCCGGGAATCTGCGGCGCCGACTTCCCGCTCAAAGTATCAGGGCTGGGCGAGAGCGCGCCGCCGATGAGTTATGCCGACGACCTGCGGCCGCCTGCGTCGATACCGAACGGCGGCCGCGATATGCCGCCCTGGCCCGCTAGCACACCGCGCTATCTTCCGCCCGCGCCGGTGAATGCCGAGCCCGCTCCGCCGCCGATACAGCGCGGCAATATGCGTTGGATCACCGGTCCGCAGCCGGTCGAAGTGCCGGAGGGTGCGCGGCCCGGCGCGCCGATGTCGATCGCGCCGCCGGGCGCGGCCGAACCGGAATACACGCCGCCTTCCGTGCAAAGCCGCGCCCCCGCGCCAATGCGCGCCGCGCCTGCCCAACGCGCCGCGCCGATGGGGTCGGCGATTGATGTGCCGAGCCGCCTTCGCAGGCCCGACGATATTCCCGACGATGCCGTCATTCCGCGTGGCGGCAGCGCGGCGGTGCCGGAGTCTCGCACGCGCGGCGCCTATAACGCGCCCGTCTATGAGCCGCCGCCGCGGGAAAATCATGAACTGCCGAGTCTCGGGCCCGCGCGCGGGCCCTCATCGGCCGCCGCGGTCCCCATGGCCACGCTGACGCCACCGGCCAAGCTCGCCTGTCCGCTCGTTTCCGCGCTCGACCGCTGGGTGGGCGAGGGCGTGCAGCCGGCCGCGCTGCATTGGTTCGGTTCTCCTGTCGTCACCATCAAGCAGATCTCGGCCTATTCCTGCCGCAGTATGGTCGGCGCCGGCACCAACCATATTTCGGAGCACGCCTTCGGCAATGCGCTCGACGTCGCGGCTTTCACGCTGGCCAACGGCCGTACGATTACGGTGCAGCATGGATGGCACGGGTCGCCGGAAGAGCAGGGGTTTCTGCATGATGTGCAGCTCTACGCCTGTGAAACGTTCACCACTGTGCTGGCGCCCGGCTACAATCCCGAGCACTACAATCACATCCACGTCGACCTGATGCGGCGGCGGCCCGGCTATCGGCCGTGCCGGCCGAATGCAGTCCCGGGCGAGGTCGTGGCTGCGCGCGTGCGCGCGCGTTACGCCAGCAAGCAGCGCGGTCCATTCTATACCGGTTCGATCGGCGGCAAGAAGTCGGCGAGAGAGGCGGTCGCCGGCGCGGATGGCTATGTCGATGACGACGATAAGGATAGCGAGGTGACCGGCTCAATTCCGCTGCCGTTACCCGCGCCCGCTAAGCACGCTTCGCGCGCCAATCTGCGTTAGCTGCAATCAAAATGCCGCGTCGATCAGCATTGCCGCGAACAAAATCAGCCCGGCATCGCGGTTCGATTTGAATAGCTTCAGACAGAGCGCCGGGTCGTCGATGTCGAGGCGCTTGACCTGCCAAGTGAGATGACCGGCGAAGGCGGCGAGTCCGAGCGCGAAAGCCCATCCGGCGTCCGCCAGGAATCCGGCAAGCCCGATCAACACGATCGCGCCGGCGTAGAAGACGGTCAACATCGGCCGCGTGTTCTCTCTAAACAGTAGCGCGGTCGACTTGACGCCGATCAGGGCGTCATCCTCGCGATCCTGGTGCGCATAGATCGTATCGTAGCCGATCACCCATGAGATTGAGCCGGCGTAGAGCACGATGGCCGGCCAATCGAGCCGGCCGAAGGCGGCCGGCCAGCCCATCAGGGCGCCCCATGAGAACGCGAGGCCGAGTACGATCTGCGGCCAATAGGTGATGCGTTTCATGAAGGGATAGATCGCCACCACTGCCAGCGAGGCAAAGCCGGTCAGCACCGTGAAGCGGTTGAATTGCAATAGCACGATCAGCCCGGCCAGCGCCTGCAACAGCAGGAAGACGGTCGCCTGCGCAATCGATACCTGCTTCGATGGTATCGGGCGCGAGCGCGTGCGCTCCACCAGGCCGTCGAGATCGCGGTCGACCAGATCATTCCAGGTGCATCCGGCGCCGCGCATGGCGAAGGCGCCGATGAAGAACAGCACGATATGCCACGCGCTCGGGGGGGAGTTGGCGTAGATGCCGGCAAGCCCCGCCGACCACCAGCATGGCATCAGCAATAGCCAGGAGCCGATCGGGCGGTCGAGGCGGGCGAGCCGCAGATAGGGCCGGCTCCATACCGGCGCGATGCCGTCGACCCAGTTTCCGGTCGCATCGGCAACGCGTCCGGCGCTCTCGCTCATTTTCCGAGCGGCGAACCGGTCAGGGTGTCGAATGTTCCCCGTCCGGTCTTGATGTTATCGGCGCTGGGGACCGGCGCGCCGAGCGCATCGCTCAGGCTCGGCCCGCGTGGCACAGGCGGGGCGGCGGCAACCCGGCAGATGCGGGTGCGGATCTCAGCTGTCCTGACGTGCTGCTTCTTCATATCGACGACGAATTTCTTCGGGATCCCGCACCAGACCTCGTTTTTTTCGGCGTAGTTCATCAGCTTCGACTCCGCCGCGGAAAACGAGGTGAACAAATGGCAGGCGACCTTGGCTGTCGGCTTGGGCTTCCGCTTGCTGGCTTCCGCGATCAGCTTCGCCTTCTTTTGGGCGTCGTCGCGCAATTTGACGAACTGCGTCAGGCAAGGCGGCTCCTGCTGCGGCGCCGACTGGAACTGCGCCGCCGCCGGTCTTGCCCCGGCGAGCATCAGGCACGCGGCGGTGAATAACGCCCGGCGCATGTTCATGACCAAATCCTCCCAATCTCAGCGACGTTGTACACTATCAAGCCGCCGAATGGGTCGGAAAGGCGGCATGGGACCGCGGAAGTCAGGAGAATTCGACGCCCTCGCGCACTGCGTGCTCCCCAGCGTAAACCGTCATACCGACCTTTCGCCGAGCCTCCGACCATGCCGCATTACGACTTCCGAACCCCACGCGTCTACCTCGACCGGCCGCTGGCGGCCGGGCAGGAGGTCGCGCTCGAACGCGACCAAGCCAATTACCTGCTCAACGTGCTGCGCCGCAAGCGCGGCGACACCGTGTTGTTGTTCAACGGCCGTGATGGTGAATGGCGGGCCGAACTCTCGGCGACTGGCAAGCGCGTCCTGACCGCTACCATCGGCGAACGCTTACGCGAACAGCCGGCCTCGCGTGGCCTGCATTTTCTATTCGCGCCGCTCAAGCACGCGCGGCTTGACTATCTGGTGCAGAAGGCGGTGGAGATGGGCGCCTCGCATCTACAGCCGGTGATCACCCAGCACACGCAAAGCACCCGCATTAATCTCGAGCGCATGCGCGCGAATGCGATCGAAGCCGCGCAGCAATGCGGCATCCTGACTCTCGCCGAGATCATGGAGCCGGTGCCTTTCAAACACATCGCCGGCAGTGTCAATGCCGACCGGATATTGGTCTTTTGTGATGAAGACGCCGAGGTGAAGGACCCGGTGGCGGCACTGGCGGAAGCGCGTCCGCAGGCGAGCGCTTTGCTGCCGGCCGAAACCGCTCGTGCCGGGCTTGCATTGGCGGTGCTGATCGGACCCGAAGGCGGCTTTTCCGAGGAAGAGCGAGCCGACTTGCTCAAGCGGCCGAACACGCTGCGCCTGGCGCTCGGCCCACGCATCCTGCGGGCGGACACGGCTGCGGTGGCAGCCCTGGCGCTGGTGCAGGCGGTACTTGGTGATTGGCGCGGCAACTCGGCCTAAAGCGGCCTGAAACAATAAGCGGCACAAGAACCATTACGGCGCGGCCGCCGGCCAATGGCCGGCAACCAGCGCCGTACTGTGACGCGACCATTCACGCGCGAAACTTGGCACGAAACGCTCGGCCCATCGGGGACCGCAGCGCCAAGGACTCCTCCAGATCGGGCTCTTATTAAAGGCCGGCGAAACGCTACGCAGCGCCACTTCCAGGCCCGACTCGCGGGCGGGACGATGGAGCGTCCCATTTGAGTCGGCGAATCCTTTGTCCACTAAAGCTGTGCACGAATCGGCTCGGCACGGGAAAAACCTGTGATAAAGTCGAGACCGTTGAACGGGAGTGGTGTCATGGGCTCTTCACGTTCGGGATACGCAGGTCGATGCCTGCAACTGCTTCTCGCCGCAGCATTGCTGGGCTTTGCCGTTCCGCCACCGGCTAACGCCGCGAGTTGGCTGGAAAAAAACTTTTACTTGAGCGGACCGCGCTACGACGGATATCTGCCAGCCTGTCCCGATCCCGCCGCTCTCGAAACCATCGCCTCTCGCTTTGCCGAGAAAGAAAGCAAATTCTGGAATTCGCCGCTCCAGATCGTGGGCTTCGCGCGGGTGCGCCAGACCGCCGCCAGCCCCTGGGCGCAGGGTACCATCCCGCGCCGCTTTTGCCGCGCGACGGCGTTGGTTAGCGATGGCCGGAAGCACACCGTCTACTATTGGATCGGCGAGGACACCGGAATCATCGGTGCCAATTGGGGCGTCGAATGGTGCGTCGTCGGCCTCGATCGCAACTGGGCCTACAACCCGGCGTGCAAAATGACCCGTCCCTGATTGGCGCCTTGATCGTGAACTTATTTTATTCACTATCTGTTCTTGATTTGTTCGAAAACATATGCTACGCGTTAAGGAACCATCGGTCGATGTAAATTTCCCGTTTTGTTCCTCAGAGGTGTCGTATGTGGGTTTATCGCGTATGGCGCGCGGGCGGTGCCGCGGCCCTGGCTTTCAGCTTCACGTTCGCTTTCGCCATCGTCGCGCTGGCACAGGACGCTACCCCCTCAGGCAAGACTTCCGGGCAGGTCGTCACCCCGGATAAGGGGCAAGCGGCCTCCCGAAGTTCCGGCCGCGATCAGCCCGGCCACTTCGATTTTTACGTGCTGGCGCTTTCCTGGTCGCCATCTTATTGCGCCTTGGCAAGGGAGCGTTCGCCGGGCCGCGTGCCGAAGCGGCAATGCGGCGCGCGGCCATTCGCCTTCGTGGTGCATGGGCTTTGGCCGCAATACGTGCGCGGTTACCCATCCTATTGCCAGCACCCGGCGCCGCGCATCAGCCGGGAGCTGGCCGATAGCATGCTCGACCTGATGCCGAGCCCTCGGCTCGTCTATCACGAATGGGATCGGCACGGCACTTGCTCGGGATTGCCAGCGAAGGCCTACTTTGCATCGGTGCGCAAAGCGCGGGCGGTGGTGAAGGTGCCGCCGGTCTATGCCGACCTCGCCAAGCCGATCACGGTGACGCCCGGCGAAGTGGCGGCGGCGTTTCTAAAGGCCAATCCCGGTTTGCGGCCGTCGTCGATGGCGGTTGCCTGCGACCGCAAGCGGCTGACGGAAATCAGGATCTGTCTCAATAAGGATTTTACGTTCCGCGATTGCGCCGCTGTCGTTCGCCGCGCATGCCGGCTCGACAAGATCGTGATGCCCGCAACACGCGGGGGCTGAACACGCGATCAATCGGCATCATGCGCCATGCCTGTTCATGATGTGACATGGCAGATTGCCGACTGTGACGTGGCAAAATCGGTTTTCGGCAAGCCGGCATAACCGCGGCGTCAATTCATTCACATGAGACTGTCTTGCGGAGGTCCTTCTGTCGGCAATCGGGTTAAGCTGCGATTTAGGATGGCTGCGAGCGCAATGAGGATAAAGCCGGTCGCTCGCGCATTCATGAAAGACTCTTGTAAGCGCAACCCGCAATGATGCGCGTGAAGTTTTGATTGCGGGTGAGCGCGTTGGATCGATTCAAGGATTATCTCGGGTTCGCGGTCGGGTTTATCGGCATCGGCTACATTGCGCTATGGCCGCTAGCCGCCAGCGGATATGGCGGCAAGCTCTTCGGCGCCTCGATTCTGTGCAGTGGCAGCGGTGCGCATCTATTGGGCCTGAATGTGCTCGGGGCGGTTTGCCATTGGAAGCATCCTTTGACGCTATCGCCGACGCTGCACGTGATGGGCTTTTCCGCAGCGATCGCGACAGGTCTGCGCCTTCTGTATCGCTCGTTGCATCGCTACATGCAGGCTCGGGCGGTCGCCGTGCCGGAGCTGTCTATCGAGGTGCCCAGCGCGATCGCGCCACGGCACCAGCCGTTACCCTCCTTGCCGCCGCGCCGACATTTCGGGCTTCGCGGCGCGGATCGGGTGACGCAAGCAGAAGATGTGGCATAAGGCGGTTGGGTCGCTGTCGTTCAAAGCGAAGGCAGGCGCCCACGAGCCTGGGGTCCATTATTGAATTACCGCCACGCGTTCCATGCCGGCAGCTTCGCGGACGTGCACAAGCACGCTGTGCTCTGTCGCATCCTGCACTACCTGCGCGGCAAGCCGGCCGCATTCCGGGTCATCGACACCCACGCGGGCGCCGGGCTGTACGATCTCACCGGCGCCGAGGGCATCCGGTCCGGTGAATGGCGCGACGGCATTGGCCGCCTTGCCGAGGCGGCGTTGCCCCGGCCCGCAGCGGCGCTGCTTGCGCCCTACCTCGAGGTGATCCAGGCGCTCAATGAGCGCGGCCGGCTCACCACCTATCCCGGATCGCCGGCGCTGGCGCGCGCCTGGCTGCGGCCACAGGACCGGCTCATTGCCTGCGAACTGGAGCCCAAAGCCGCCGCCGCACTCGCGCGCCATCTCCGCGGAGACGCGCGCATCAAGACGCTCGCGCTCGACGGCTGGACCGCCCTCACTGCATACGTGCCGCCGAAGGAGCGTCGCGGGCTGATGCTGGTCGATCCGCCTTTCGAAGAGGACAACGATTTCGCCCGCTTAGCCCATGGGCTGGCCGGGGCGCACCGCAAATGGCCGACCGGCATCTATATGCTCTGGTACCCGATCAAAGGGCGCAGCGCTCCGGACGCTCTGGCCAAAAACCTACGCAGGCTCGGCATCGCCAAGGCGCTACGGAGCGAAGTGCTGGTGGCTCCTCTAAGCGACCCGAGCCGTCTCAACGGATCCGGCTTGGTTGTGGTCAACCCGCCCTGGACCCTGGCGGACGAGCTTTCGGTCCTTCTCCCGCCGCTGGCTCAACGGCTCGGCCGCGATGGCAAAGGCTCCTTCCGCTTGGATTGGCTGACCGGCGAGCGGCCGGCCTGAGCCTGCTAGCGCCGAGGGCTCTTTCCAGAGTGAACGAGTTGGTGTCTAGTTTCATGACTGGCAGACGTTCCGCCTCCGTTGGGGGGCGGCGGAGTGACTGAGGTCGGCGACGGCCGATGCATCCCCGCCGTGAATGTCGAGCCGAGCTGCCGTGCGTGGGGACAGCAGCAGAGCAAAAGCGGGGAGGAGCTTTCCCGATGTCGCAGTCTGGAGTCGTGAAGTTTTTCAATACAGAGCGGGGCTATGGATTCATCAAACCGGATGATAATGGACGCGACGTCTTCGTCCACATCACCGCGGTCGAGCAGGCAGGACTGAAGGGGCTGAACGAAGGTCAGCACATCAGCTTCGACGTCGAGCCCGACAAGAAAGGCAAGGGCCCGAAAGCGGTGAATCTGATCATCACCGGCTGACGCCACGCACGCGGCGACGGCGCAAGGCTCCGACGAATCTCAACAGGAATGCGCCCGCCGTCCGCGGCGCGCGCCGGGTTCATTCACCATGATTTTGCGTTCTTCGCCGCCCTCGCCATTCGCCCGCAAGGTTCGAATGGCGATCGACATCCTTGGCTTCGCCGATCGGATCGAGACGCGTGACACCGATCTCAACGATCCAGCGGATACCATCCGACAAGAGAATCCCGTCGGAAAAATTCCGGCGTTGATCCTCGATGACGGCACTTGCTTGTATGACTCGTGCGTGATCCTCGAATTCCTCGATCATCTCGCCGGTGGAGGCCGCATCATTCCCTCAAACGTGCCGGCGCGTTTCGAGGCGCTGCGCTTGCAATCGCTGTGCGACGGCATCCTCGATGCCGCCGTGCTCATCGTCTATGAAAACCGCTACCGCCCGGCCGAGATGAAGGTGCAGGGCTGGATCGAGCGGCAGGAGGGAAAGATCGCGCGCGGACTTGCCGCGATGGAAGCGGCGCCGCCACCGATCGATGCTCTTCCAAATGTCGGACAGATCGCGCTCGCCTGCGTGTTGGGTTACGGCGACCTTCGTTTCGACGGCGCCTGGCGCAAAGATCACCCGCGACTTTATGCGTGGCTTGAGCGCTTCGCCGCGCAAGTGCCGGCCTTCGAGCAGACAAAGGTCACTTCATAGCGGCCGGCTCAATCAAGCGAAAAGCCCCGGAGCTTTTTTGCTCCGGGGCTTCGCAGTAACAACCAACGCGGATCAGAATCGGTAGTTCAGGCCGGCCCGCACGATGTTGGCCTTGAAGTCGGCGCTGCCACCGAGTGGCGTGTCGACGTCGCCGAGATCGACATAGAGATACTCGACCTTCGCGCTCCACGGTCCGCCGAAGCTGGCTTCGAGGCCCGCGCCGAGCGTCCATCCGGCTCTGCTGTCGTCCGCTTCCAATCCATCGACCGTGGTCTTGATGTTGCCGGCCGCGAGGCCGCCGGTGATGTACGGCATGAAGGTGTTGATGGCATAGCCGAGTCGGCCGCGGAAGGTGCCGAGCCAGTCATTGCGCGTTTCGCAGGTCAAACCGATGCCGCAGCCGGAGCTGCCGCGAATGTTGCTCCAATCGATATCGCCTTCCAGGCCCCACACCCAAGGGCCGGTCTGCCAGTTATATCCAAGCGTGCCGCCGACCAATCCACCCGAGGTGTCGAACGATCCGCTCGCCAGCGGCGCGGAGAATTCGGAATTGCCGAAACCGCCGCCGCCGTTGATGCCGATATAGAATCCCGTCCATGTGAATGGCGGCGCTACAACCTGAGCCGGCATTGGGGCGGGACGAGGCCGCACGATGTCCGCGGCGGAGGCCGAGGCCACACCTAAGGCCAGAATGCCGACGCTTGCGAGCAGTAGCGATTTCATGACGCACCTTTCTGACTGATGTCCTGCTAGTAACGCTGAAGCCTTGCGGACGGTCGCGGATGCGCCGTCCCCCGATGCCGATACAACGCAACCACTGCTGTGGTGTTCCCAAGGCAAGACTGCGGTAATTGTGGGGTGCGATAAATCGGCAACAAAAGGAACTTGCTCGCCGATTATCAAACAGGAGCTGCGGGACTTGCATCCCGACGCATGTTCGTTTGCTTCCGTGGAAGGTTAAAAGTGGTAATTGATTCCGGCACGGACCATGTTGCCGCGGAAGTCCACGTCGGTTGATGTGCCACAGACGCTTGGATCGCAGTTTCCGTTGCCGAGATTCGTATAGAGGTATTCGAGCTTCGCGGTCCAAGGTCCACGGATCGCGGCTTCAACGCCGCCGCCAAGAGTCCATCCCGTGTTGGTCGTGTCGGTGCTGCCGCCGGGCACGCTCGCCTTGATGTCGCCGACAGCAAGTCCGCCGGTGACGAACGGCATCACGCGCCCAAAGGCATAGCCGATGCGGCCGCGCGCGGTGCCGATCCAATTGTTTCGCGTTTCGCAGACGACGCCGATGCAAAAGCTGTTGCTGGTGTCGCCTTTAATATTGCTCCAATCGGCGTCACCTTCGAGGCCGAGCACAAGCTTTCCCGTTTGCCAGTTATAACCGAGCGTGCCGCCGACCAGGCCGCCGTTGACGTCGAAGCGGCCCGTCGACGCGCCGCCGGATAACCATTCCGAACGGCCCCAACCGTAACCGCCGTTCACGCCGATATAGGCGCCAGTCCAACTGAAAGCCGGTGACATGTAAGCCGGCGGCGCCACAGCGGGCCCTCGCGGCATATCGGCGGCATGGGCCGCCGCCATTGTTGTCACCGTGGCAAGCATACTTAAGCCTGCCGGCAGCAAACGCTTCATTCCAAACGCCTCCATCCTGGAAGCCACCCCAGCTCGAGCGCCAGCAAAGTATTCCAAACAAAATATTCGTCTAGTGCGTATGAGCCACAGCGTGCTCGAAGTTAACAGAAGGTAATATCCAAAGAATGTCCATTAAATGACACGATTATGCCCTAATTGAGACTGGCAGAACGCATGTGCAGTTGTGCGGCTTCTCGCAGCAAGACAAATGAAAACCCCGGGCCGCGAGGCCCGGGGTTTTCCGCCACCTTGTGTGGTGCCGTGCTCAGAAGTGGTAATTGATGCCGAAGCGCAGCAGGTTCGATTTGAACCCGTTGTCGACGCCTGTGACCGAGAAGGAGCGGCTGCCGAGGTCCATGTAGAGGTACTCAACCTTGGCCGACCAGTTGGGTGTGAAGCCGATTTCCATTCCAAGGCCGGCGGTCCAACCGACTTCGGTGTTGTCTTCGTCGAGACCGCCCGACTCAACCTTGAGCTCGCCGAAGGCGAGGCCCGCGGTGCCGTAGAACAAGATATTGTTCATGGCCCAACCGGCGCGGGCCCTCATCGTGCCGAACCACGGATTTGAGAACTGGTAGGGAGCGAAGGTGTCGTCCGCGCTCGAAAGCTGCAGATCCGCCTCGCCGCCGAACACGAAACGACCGCTCTGCCAGTTGTAACCGCCCTGGAAGCCGCCGGCGAAACCACTCGGATTGGTTGGATTGTTAGTGACTTCGCCCCACTCGTAACCTGCATTGAGTCCGACATAACCGCCTGCCCAGTTGAAGCCGGCGACGGGGGCCGAATAATAAGGCGTCGGGCCGCGCGGGAGATCGGCGGCGACGGCTGCGCCAGAGGCCGCAAACGCGGCAATCACCGTCGCAGCCAAAATTGAATTCTTCATAATTTACCCTCCACTGACTCGACCGAACGCCAACAGCGTCACGTGTTCCCGCCACCCGCCGAGTTGGTTTGCCAGGCCGCTCTTTTTGCGCGCCATCAAATCCGCAAATGTGGAGCGGCCAAGCCCAACCGTCGGCAAAGGTTCGACGATTTCGTGGAAGATTTATCGGGTAATTTAAGTTAAACGGTTATGAATCGCTAACTAGAGACCAGCCGTTACCCTTAAGGAAACGTTAGCGGCTGCGGAACGCGGGCGTAAAATTCGTCTCGGGTTTCCCGCCGCCAAATTCGCAGGATGGGCAGCGCCGAGTGCTTTGTCGCGCGGGCGCCGCGGGCCACCCGGAATGATCGGTCGCGCTTGCCGGCCGAATCCGCGGTCAATGTCGCGAACTAATTTTCCCGTATTATCTGAACTTCCATGAGCGGCAGGAAAGACATCGATCCGGAAAGCGCCGACCTTCGTGAGGAGGAGGACGAGACTTCGCTGCCCGAGCTTGAACTCGAGGAGGCGCCGGCCGGCACGCTGGCCGCTGGCCGAGCAGCCATCGCACGCTATCTCAAGCTCGCGCCGGCCGGACCCGGCGTCTACCGCATGATCGGCGCCAAGGGCGAGGTGCTTTACGTCGGCAAGGCCAAAAGCATCCGCAAGAGGCTTGCGTCCTACGCGCGGCCTGCGGGGCACGAGGCCCGTATCGCGCGCATGATCGCCGGCACGGTGACATTGGAGTTCGTCACTACCGCCACCGAGACCGAAGCGCTGCTGCTCGAAGCCAACATGATCAAGCGGCTGCGGCCGCGCTTCAATGTGCTCTTACGTGACGATAAGTCGTTTCCATATATCCTGATCACGACCGACCATTGGGCGCCGCAGATCCTCAAGCATCGCGGCGCGCGCATGCGTCCCGGCCGCTATTATGGGCCCTTCGCTTCCGCGGGCTCGGTCAACCGCACCATCAACGCCTTGCAGCGTGCGTTCCTGCTGCGCTCGTGCTCGGATTCGTTTTTCGAGGCGCGCACGCGGCCGTGCCTGCTCTATCAAATTAAGCGTTGCTCGGCGCCGTGCACGCGTGAAATCGATTTTGCCGGCTATAGTGAATTGGTGCGCGAGGCCAACGAGTTTTTATCCGGCCGCAGCCGGTCGGTGCAGCGGGAATTGGCCCTTGCAATGGACCAGGCTTCGGAGACGCTCGACTTCGAGCATGCCGCGGTCTATCGCGACCGCTTGTCGGCGCTCTCGGCGATCCAGTCGCATCAGGGCATCAATCCGCGCACGATCGAGGAGGCCGACGTCTTCGCCGTGCATCAGGGCGGCGGCTATAATTGCGTCGAGGTGTTTTTCTTTCGCACCGGCCAGAACTGGGGCAACCGCGCCTATTTCCCCAAAGCCGACCGCGCACTGGGCCCGGGCGAAGTGATCGAGGCTTTTCTGGCGCAGTTCTACGATGACAAGCCGCCGCCGCGGCTCATCCTGGTATCGCACGACTTCGGCGAGCGCGAACTGCTGTGTGAGGCGCTCACCGCAAAAAGCGAACGCAAGGTCGAAGTCGCGGTGCCGAAGCGCGGCGAACGCAAGGAGCTGGTCGCGCATGCGCTCGCCAATGCGCGCGAGGCGCTGGCGCGCAAGCTCGCCGACACGTCATCGCAGCAGAAGTTGCTGGGCGCGCTGAGCGAAACCTTTTCCTTGCCGCGCGCGCCGCGCCGGATCGAGGTCTATGACAACAGCCACATCGCCGGCACCAACGCGGTTGGCGCGATGGTGGTGGCCGGCCCCGAGGGCTTGCGCAAGAACCAATATCGCAAGTTCAATATCCGCTCGGAGGACCTCACGCCCGGCGACGACTACGGCATGATGCGCGAGGTACTCGAGCGCCGGTTCAAGCGGCTGCTGCACGAAAGTCCGCGGGCTGTGGCCGGGCCGCCATCCTTCGAGGCCGGCCCTCTGCCGGCACCTGAGGATGACGGAATTAGTGCAGCGCTCGATCGTCATCCTGAGGCGCTCGCGCAGCAAGCCTCTAAGGATGACAGCCCCGACGCCGATGATTTGGACTCCCCCTGGCCCGATCTGGTCCTCATCGACGGCGGGCAGGGGCAACTCCGTGCGGCGCAGGAGACGCTGGCTGCGCTAGGCATTACCGACGTGCCGTTGATCGCTGTCGCCAAGGGTCCCGACCGCGACGCCGGGCGCGAGACATTCTTCATGGCGGGCAAGATCCCATTCAAGCTGCCGCCGCGCGACCCCCTGCTCTATTTCATCGAGCGCCTGCGCGATGAGGCCCACCGCTTCGCCATTGGCTCTCACCGCACCCGGCGCAAGAAGGACATCCGCGAGGCGGGCTTGCAGGAGATTGCCGGGGTCGGCCCAACGCGAAAACGCGCATTGCTGCGGCATTTCGGCACGGTGAAGGCAATCGAGCGCGCGAGCCTGCCCGACCTTGCGCAAGTGCCGGGAATTAGTGCGGAGACCGCGCGAAAGATATATGAATTCTTCCACGAGCAGGCGGGATAGTCCCTGGTCCCTCGTACTGAGGCACGAGCGCTAGCGCGCCTTAAAGGGTGGCGGCCTGGAGACGAGGCGTGTCATCTCAGGATGACGGGTCAAGGCAATGCAGGGAGGCGACAAATGATCGTCCAGCGTCAGGAGGACGTCACCACGGCGGTGGTGGAAGCGTTCAAGGACACCTCCGATCCGCGCACACGGGAAATTCTCATCGCGCTGGTGAAGCACCTGCATGCCTTCGCCCGTGAGGTGCACCTGACGGAAGAGGAGTTCGAGAAGGCGGTCCAATATGTCGCCCGCCTCGGTCAAGCCACCAACGCCAAGCACAATGAAGTCGTGCTGATGTCAGGTTCGCTTGGCTTCTCGACGCTGATCTGCCTGCTCAACAACGGCAACAAGGGCCAGACCGAGACCACCGCCAATCTGCTTGGGCCGTTTTGGCGCATGAACTCGCCGCGCACGGAAAGCGGCGCTTCGATCGTGCGATCGCCGACTCCAGGGCCGGCGCTCTTCGTCAATTGCTGGGTGAAAGACCACAACGGCACGCCGATTGAAGGCGCCGAGGTCGATATCTGGCATTCCTCGCCGGAAGGCTTCTACGAGCAGCAGGATCCGAAGCAGGCCGAAATGAATCTGCGCGGCAAGTTCACGACCGACAAGAACGGTCACTTCGGATTCCGCAGCGTGAAACCGGCGGGCTATCCCATCCCGATCGACGGGCCGGTTGGCGATCTGGTACGCGCCACGGGCCGGCATAATTACCGGCCGGCGCATTTGCATTTCCTGATCTTCAAGGAAGGATTCAAAACCCTTATCTCGCAGATCTACGTCAACGACGACGAACGGCTCGAGACCGACGTGCAGTTCGGCGTTACCCGCGCGCTTGTCGGGAACTACGTGCGCCACGATGAACCGGCGCCCGCCGAAAACGTAAAAGGTGAGTGGTATTCGCTCGACCACACTTTCGTCATGGAACCGGGTAAGAGCCGGCTGCCGAAGCCGCCCATCCAATAAGCCGGTCGAGTCCGGTAGTGGATTTCAACGCGAGCGACCTCTCCCCGACGGGGAAGGTGAGTATGGTGTGAAGTTGACCTAACCCAAGCGGGGGTGTTCCTTGTCCGAGATGAACGCCATCAGCTCCAAACGGCTGCCGGCGCGTCCGCTCGCGCTGCCGAATTTATTGACCTATGCGCGGATCGTCGCGGTCCCGCTGGTCGTGGCGCTGCTCTATTCTCAGAGCATACAAAGTGGGGGCCTATGGCTGCGGTGGGTGGCGCTGTCCATTTTCATCGCCGCCGGCGTGACCGATTTTTTCGACGGCTATCTGGCCCGCATGTGGAGCCAGCAATCCTCGCTCGGACGCATGCTCGACCCGATCGCCGACAAGCTTCTGGTGGCCTCCTGCCTGCTGATGCTCGCGGCCGGGGATGTCATTCACGGCTGGTCGCTGATCGCTGCCGTCATCATTCTCTGCCGTGAAATCCTGGTGTCGGGCCTGCGCGAATACCTTGCCGAATTGCGCGTCGGTGTACCGGTGACGCGACTCGCCAAGTGGAAGACCGTCGGTCAAATGGTCGCAATCGGGTTCCTGATCGCGGGGCCGGCCGGCGATAAGGTCATTCCCGGCGTGACGCAGGTCGGAATCGTGCTGCTGTGGGCGTCGGCGCTGCTGACCCTCTATACCGGCTGGGACTACATGCGCGCTGGATTGCGCTATATGATCGAGGAATGACCATCAAACTACGCTATTTTGCTTGGGTGCGCGAACGCGTCGGCAAGCCTGAGGAAGAGATCGACTTGCCGGCAGGCGTCGCAACGGTCGGGGAGCTCATGGAATGGCTCTCAGGTCGTGGTGAGGAATATGCCTATGCCTTCGAGAACCGCCGCGTGATCCGGGCGGCGATCGACCGTACCCATGTGCGGCCGGAGGCCCCCATCGGCGCTGCCGCCGAAATTGCCTTCTTCCCGCCGATGACGGGGGGGTGATCCACCATCGTCTATCCGGGGGTCGGCAGGGCCCGGAGCGGTGGTTGCCCGCGCATGTGACGGCACGAGGCGGATCGACTAGAGTATATCTCATGACTGCAACTTGCACGGTCCGCTTGCAGCGTGAGCGCTTCGACGCCGCGACGGAAGCGACGCGCCTTACGCGCGGGCGCACCGATATCGGTGCGGTGGTGACGTTCACCGGCATCTGCCGTGGCGCGGAAGGCGGAGAGCCGATCGCGGCGCTGACGCTCGAGCATTATCCCGGCATGGCGGAGGCCGAGATCGAACGCCACGCTGACGAAGCGTGTCGCCGTTGGCCGCTTGCCGGCGTCACGGTCGTTCACCGTTACGGCCGCATTACGCCGGGCGAGGACATCGTGCTGGTGATAACGACCTCTTCGCATCGCGAAGCCGCTTTCGCGGCGGCCGAATTTTTGATGGATTATCTCAAGACCCGCGCGCCATTCTGGAAGCAGGTCGAGAAGGCGAGCGGCACCGATTGGATTGAGGCCAAGTCGAGCGATGCGGCGGCGGCGGAACGCTGGCGCACCGCGTTCAACGATGAGGCGGCCGAATGAGTGTGCACGCAAGGCTACTGCGGCGGCGGGACGTGCTCTCGGGCGCGATCGCGGCAATAGCGCTGACGGCGGTTTCCGCCAAGGCCGACCCGGGCGCGCGCGTGGCTTATTACGACGTGCCGCGCGGCGCGCAGCCCCACGATGTAGCACCAGCGCCCGACGGCACGGTCTGGTACACCGCGCAGGCGCAGGGCGCGGTCGGCATACTCGATCCCAAGACCGGCAAGACCATTCAACTTGCGCTTGGAAAGGACTCCGCGCCGCATGGGGTGATCGTTGGTCCCGACCGTGCGGCCTGGATCACCGACGGAGGACAGAACGCGATCGCGCGCGTCGATTCCGCTACCCGCATGGTGAAGTTGTTTCCGCTGCCGCGGAATTTCGCCGATGCCAATCTCAACACTGCAACGTTCGACCGCAAAGGCATCCTCTGGTTCACCGGACAGAACGGCGTCTACGGACGCGTTGATCCGGCAACCGGCAAGGTGGAAGCCTGGAAGGCGCCGAAGGGCCCTGGACCTTACGGCATCACCACCACGCCGAGCGGCGACGTCTGGTATGCCTCGCTTGCCGGCGACCATATCGCCAAGATCGACACCGTGAGCGGTGACGCCTTGATCGTGGCGCCACCCAAATCCGGCGTCGGCCCGCGCCGTATCTGGTCGGACTCCAAGGGCTCCCTCTGGGTCAGTTTCTGGTTTAGCGGCGAAGTCGGCCGCTACGATCCGCTCAAGAAATCATGGACGGTTTGGCCGTTGCCCAAAAGCGGCACCGGCTGCTACGCGGTCTACGTTGACGAAAACGACAAGGTTTGGCTCAGCGATTTCGCCGCCAATGCCATCTTGCGCTTCGACCCGCTAACGGAGCGGTTCGAGAGTTTCCCCAGCAATCGCGAAGACGCCGAGGTGCGTCAATTGCTCGGGCGGCCCGGAGAAGTCTGGGGTGCGGAGTCCGGCAACGACCGGTTGCTCGTCTTGCGGCAGTGAGCGGCTGGATCATGGATACAGGCATCGGCCGCCGGCATGTGCTGCAAATTCTCGCAGGTGGCGCTTCAATCGCCGCCGGGATCCGGCCGGCGCAGAGCAAGGGAAAGCGCATCGTCCGCCTCATCGAAAAGGCAAGCCGGCTGCCGTCCGTTTCCCGGCGGATCGACCTCATCTCGCAGGCTCTCATCGGTTCGCACTATCGCGGCTATACGCTGGTCGGAGGG
>Ga0134126_10003621_pt1 | contig 19375 bp, 22 predicted proteins | sample KB31752_FD_96881 | JGI IMG/M metagenome (GOLD analysis project Ga0134126, IMG submission 96881) | Terrestrial soil microbial communities with excess Nitrogen fertilizer from Kellogg Biological Station, Michigan, USA - KB3-175-2 | ecosystem: Environmental > Terrestrial > Soil > Unclassified ...
CAAATCTTCCCAATAGGTATCTCGAATATATAGATGAGCCTCTTCAGCAAAAATAAAGATTGGAGGAATCAAAGACTTTTCCAATAAATCTATCAATTTATTCATTATTACCTCAACTATCATACGCCTAATAACAGGAGAGCTTTTACCCATATTGATAATCATTCCAGCACCTTTTCTTTTCATTTTTATCAATTCTTCAAATTGGAAGCCTTTTTCATTAGGGTATTTGATCGAAAAAAGAAGAGATGAATTAATTATATGAAACCGTGATAATAGTGCATCTCTTACTAGTTCATTGATATTCCAAGTGTTAAATGCATGACCAAGCTCATCCAAACCCAAGCTCTTTTTATTTTCAAGGGAATCCCATATTCTAAAAAATTCTCTCAGGGAAGCAGCAGGCATATCTAGAGCATTCTTTAACATATTTGAAATTGAAGGTTTACCGCAATATTTCAAATCAAATTTTAAGCCCTTTCCAGGTTCCAATAATAATAACTTTTCATTAATAGAAGAAGGTTTACCATCATTATTTAATAATAATCCACTATATTCATTATTCAAATCAAAAACAATTACATAAGCACCATATTGAATAAGATATTTTAATAGTATTTTTGAAAGATGAGATTTACCAGTTTCTTTTTTACCTGTAATTATATTTAATTTACCATCAAGATCTTCGGCATAGATATCAAAAGATTGATTATCAGTTGCAGACTTACCAATAGATATCGGATATTGCATATTTTTTTTAATTAATGATTTAATGTCACTATAACTCATTTTAATAATTTTAGAATTTATTCTGGAGGGGACCCAATCGACATCTGAAGTAAAATTATCATATTTATCAATAGAACCTCTAATTTTTGTTCTTAACAATCGTACATCTTTTATTATTTGAGAAAGATTATTAATTTCCAAAGGATCAAAAATCTTTTCTGAACTATATTTACCAATAACTTCATCTTTAATTATTTCGTCAAACAGAGATTGAGATGAAAAATATTCCTCATCGTAAATCTGAACCAATAGTTTTTTATTTATATTTAAATCCTCAATTATAAAATAATCTCCTTTATTTGCAAAATCATTAGTAATAGCAAGCAAAATAATTTCATCCCCATTTTTAGATAATATCTTCATTTCCAGATTGATCCTAAAACCGAATTTCTAACATTTTCATGAAATATTTCTTTAATAAAATATTTTGACTTTATAAAACTCTGAATGCCAGACAGATCAGTATTTGAAAAGGTCGAAACATGATGGGACAGTTGTAATGTACTTGGGTAACCATTTGTAATAAATTCATTATAAAGTAGAGTTCCTAATGATTCAATAATCTGACTACCATCAAAAGTTACCACATCAGCTCTTAATATATTAGAATAAGTATTATTATCTAATTTTATTAATATATGCTCCCCATATATTCTTCTAATAAGGCTTGTAATAACTAGATCTATATTGACAAAAGAAGGATTTTGCTCTTTTAATAAAGGATAAGAAAAATATTTTAAAATATTTATCTTGGTATTTTTACTAATTCCAATTACAAGATTTTTATTGATAACCGAATTTTCAAGGATTTTTAAAATAGAATAAAAACGGTTTTCAAATATAGAATATTTAAGTGAACCATCAATAAGAATTATAGAATTAGTAACTAATTTAGACAAGCAAAATTGAATAAATCTTTCAAAGTTTATTCTAAGAAACTTTTTGGCATAATCATCATTATATAAAGTTAATTTTAATACATTTTGATCTAATTGAAAATTTTTTAAAATTTCTCCATTTAAGTAAAATAAAAAGGGCCCAATTTTAAAATGAGAGACGGGACTACCCTTAAAAGAAACACATGTAGAGCCTTTTATTGCATACAAGCCACCATCTTCTACTTCTGCAACTTTAATACAACTAGAGTCAATACCAAAAACAAATTTTTCTTTTTCACAAATATCAATTTTATTAACTTTAAGATCATCGTATTTTTCACAATGCAATCCCCAGCTTTGGATAGGTATTCCTTTATCATCATCATTTACAAAAACTAATTTCTTATTCTTTAATAATTTTTTATTATCCTTACAAAAAAATGAGTTGTTAAAATTATTGAATAAAGTTTTTTTTACAAAATCCAAATTGGATTGCATTTGTTGAAAATTTAATTGATTATTCATCATGTTCAACAACAATCACGATACTATTAAATGTTGTTCAACATGAACAACATGCACAGCAATATATTTATGAGTCAGATCATTATTTATATAATCAAGATGACTGAAGCAGTATCTAGGCTATCCATTGAAGCAAAAATAAAATTAAAGTACAATGATTGGGAAGTAGAAATCACCTGTACAGAAGATAAAGTAAAACAAGTCGTAGGAAATGTGCTATCAGGCATAGATACTGCTTTATTCTCAAATACAAAAATAGAAACTGAAATAGAGAATTTGAAGAGCGAGTTAAAAGATATAAAGCAAAAATATGAATCAATTTCTAGCAATAATAATATTTTGAACAACCAATTAAATCAAAAAAGAAACAATATTTCATTAAAAGAGTTATCTAAAAACGGTAACACATGTAGGAGCCTAATAGAAAAGATATTTTATGAAAAATATTTTGAAAAAGAAAAGTTATTGGGCGAGGTACATGAAGAATTATCTAAAATGGGATATAACTATGATAGAACAGCAGTATCTCATTCCTTGACTGACATGGTTAGAGAAGGAATTTTAACTAGAGTAGGAACTCTAAGAAATTATAGATATATTCAGAAAAAACCATTATTTGAAAAATAACGTTATCGTGCATTGATTTTTTTATTTACAGCATTATTTAACCAACTTATACCAGCTGTGGTAATCCCATAAACTACAACCTCTAATTGATTCTCCTTATTAACACTTTTATAAACATATCCAGATTTTACTAATTCAGATAACCTAGAGCTGATGGATTTTGGATTTAAATTTGTTGAAGATTGAATATCAGCAATAGGAGAGGCTTTATTAAGATGTTTTCCCAATTCAAAGGCAATTTTAGATCCTAGCAAATACAACATCACTATCTCCTTATCAGAAAATTTTTTGCTTTGGATTTCGCCATTGTCAGGTAAAATTTTAGGTCCTTCTGGGGTGATTTTAATTATTGGTGAATAAAGATCTATTAATTCAGATGTCGAATAATTCAAAGAAATTCTTCGTGCCAACTCTATTTCTGGCACATTTTTAGAAAGAAAAGTCATAACAGAAGAAGCTACATTCTCAGGATCTCCACTATAATTTACCGTTATATCCCCATATTGAATAGATATACGTATAGTTTCATGGTTTTCTGAATCTTTTGAATTCATTTAAATATATTCAATAAACTCAAAGTACACATAAACTTATGAATGTATATTTATTAATTTGTTTATAGCATCATAACATTATTAACATCAAAGGATCAATTATAAAAAACAGTAAATTAATGAAAGAAACACCAAGACAAATCAAAGGGATAAATTGCAAGAAATGTACAATAATATAGGCAATACAAATAATAGCAATAGCAATATTAATAATTTTATAAAAGCAGGGTTTCCTAAACTTTTAAAACCTTTTGAAGGATCAATAAAAGATATTGAGAAGATTACAAAGTCTTTTGGACTTGCAATCAAAATACATAGTGATATAATAAGAAAATACCAGTCGGATAATACAGAGCCTCAGATAAATCATTCATTAAGAGTAGCTTTGATTTTATCAGATGAGATAAAAATCAATGAATCAGATTTGGTTTGCTCAGCTCTCCTACATGATATATTTAACAAAGATGAATTAGCTCAAGACGTTAAAGACTATATTAAAAAGGAAATTAGTGAAAGAGTCTATAAAACAATTTCATTTTTTAATAAAAAGACAACGACGACGACGGCAATGAAAAAAAATCAAGACAAATCATCATCAGCATCAGCTATTGAAAAGCAACTTTCAAAGATAAAGCAAGCAGACAGTTTTGTTAAATCTATTATTCTGGCAGAGAGACTTGATGACATCAGATCTTTGAAAAACTCTAGAAGAAAAGATAAAATAGCAAGATTTAAAGAAGAAACTAAAAAGTACTTTTTACCACTAGCTGAACAGACAAATGAAAAAATTATGCTAAAATTAATAATAGCTCTATATGAATTAAAATAAATTTTATAATCAATTACCTAGTAGAATCATTATTGCATTTTCCATTATTTTTTTTATGATATTTCCAATGGGTAACACATCCAAAGATAAAGTGTTCTGTACAGCCACAAATAATGCATCTTTTTTTTGTTTTATTTTCCATTATTATAGTTAATAACTAGAAGAATTTATTTGATAAATAACAAAGAAATATATTCTATATCATCTTCTGGGACTTGATTGTCCAGTCTTAATATAATTTACGCAATCTGCAATATAACATGCATGATCAGAAATACGCTCTAGGTATTTTAAAATTAATGTAGAAGAAATATTACATCTATTGTCTGGATATTCATTATTTAAATTTACAATTTTAGCAAAATCGCGTAAACTTTTTCTATATAATATATCCACTACATTTTCCTTTTCATAGATCTTGTTTGTTAACGAATTATCAAGTAAACGCAAAGCAGATACCCCAGTATTCATCATATCAAGAACGGTTTCAGACATTAAGATAACTGAAGACTTGTTGCACAATTTTAACGGTCCAAAAATATCAACTGCATCAATAATATCATAAGCATATCTACCTAACCTAGAAAAACCATATGAAATTTCCATACAAGATTTAATATATCTCAAATCAGTAGCTACGGGTTGAAACCGAGCAATTAGCTCGATTGTTAATTCTGAAACTTCATCTTGAAGAAAACGCAATTTAGCTGAGGATTCAAATATTTCTTTAGTAGCTTTTTGGCTATCTTCTTTATATGCATCAATGGCTTTTATAACAGAATCTGTAGCTATATTAGACATATCGCCAATAATGCTGCTTAACTTGTTAAGCCCTAAATCAATCAAACGAGACAAACTAGTAGAAAAAAGAAATTACAAAATCAAAGTTTAAAGAATGTATTTATATATTTATATCTAGCCGAATTTACCTGAGATATATCTTTCTGTTAAATCTTTTTGAGGGTTTTTAAAAATCTGAGCAGTTGGGCCATATTCCACTAGCTCTCCAAGATACATAAATGCAGTATGATCTGAAACTCTTGCTGCCTGTTGCATATTATGTGTCACGATTATTACTGTAAGATGCTCTTTAAGATCACTTATCAATTCCTCTATTTTAGAAGAGGCAATTGGATCAAGTGCAGAAGTGGGCTCATCCATTAAAAGAATTTCAGGCTGCATTGCAAGTGCTCTAGCTATACAAAGTCTTTGTTGCTGGCCACCGGATATACTAATACCGGGTTTATTAAGATCATTTTTAACTTCATCCCACAATCCAGCTCCTTGAAGGCTCTCTTGCACAATATCTTTTATCAAAGATTTATCTTTAACGCCGTTGAGCTTTAATCCAGATGCTACGTTATCATATATACTCATGGTAGGAAAAGGATTGGGCTTTTGAAAAACCATACCCATACGTCGTTTAACAATAACAGGGTCTGAACCTTTATTATAAATATCAAGATCATCTAAAATTATTTGTCCTTTAACAGAAGTACCAGGAGTCATTTCATGCATCCTGTTTATACATCTTAACAATGTTGTTTTCCCGCATCCTGATGGACCAATTAATGCAGTTATACAGTTTTCTTTAAAATCAATATCAATATTTTTAAGTGCATGTTTGGTTCCAAACCAAGCATTTAAGGATGAAATTGAAAGTTTAATCCCTTCATTTTTAGATAAAATAGAAGATTTATTTTTAGGTGAAGGCACATTATTAGATGGCAAATTATCAATTTTTTTGCCACCCATATATGTTTTCAAAATATTATCCAATAAGAATTACCTACCTTATCATATATGCGTTTGTCACATATTAAATCTGTCTAAATGAAATCAATAGTTATCCCAAATGATGATAACACTATATAGTCGCCCCTTTACTTAATTGAAAACCTCTTTTTTGAGATATCATTCTCAAAGCAATAGTCAAAGATAGCACTATCAATATTAAAACCAATGCTGCACCCCAGCCTTGCTGATGGGCAAATGGATATGGTTGAGAAGCAAGTCTCCATATTCTCAAAGGAAGAGCGTCAACTGGAGAATTCAAACTATGGAAAAATAAACTTGTGCCTAAAATAGTCATTATCAAAGGAGCAGTTTCACCAGCAATCCTAGACATTGCTAAAACAACACCTGTTGTTATTCCACTTTTAGAGCCTTTTATAACTATATGCCAGACTACTTTCCATTTAGCCATTCCAAGTGCATAGCCAGCTTCTCTCAAAGAATTTGGAACTAGCTTTAAAGTTTCTTCAGTAACTCTGGTAACTATAGGGATCATTATAATTGACAAAGCAAACGCGCCTGCCACGATTGAAAATGAACCTAAAGTTAGGACTATTGTAATATATCCAACTATTCCAATAACAACAGATGGAATTCCAGTCATAACATCATTAAATAATCTAACAAAATATGCAAATTTTTTAAATCGTGATGAAGAAGCGTATTCTGAAAGATATACACCAGCAAGTACTCCTACAGGAACCCCAATTATTGAAGCAAGGCCTACGATAATAAATGTTCCTTGGATAGCTGGCCCTATTCCTCCATTGCTTGAACCTATTGAACCAGGAGGAAGAGTAAGAAAATTAAGGTTAAATGCAGCAACTCCATTTCTAAAAACATCGATTAAAATACTAACAAGAGGTATGATTGCAATAATTACAAAACCAAACAATATAACAGTCACTATATTATTAACGATTTTTCTTTTTTTTGCATTTTTTTCAATTTCTGATTGAATTATTGATTTATAATCTTTATTTGCTTTTTCCATTTTAGTCCCTCAAATTAGAATGCGATTTGGTTACCCTCGAAACAATAAAAACTGCACCTACATTGATAAGCAAAGTTATAGCGAACAACACTAATCCAAGTCCTATTAATGCTGACAAGTGTAAGGCACCTGATGCTTCATTAAACTCATTTGCAATTATACTTGATAATGTTTGACTTGGCGAAAATAAAGATGTAGGAATTGCAGACATGCCTACTGCATTACCAATTACCATTGTTACTAGGATTGTTTCTCCGATGGCTCTACCAAGTCCCAAAAAGGATGCTCCAAGTAATCCTGATTTTCCATAAGGAAGAATAGCCGTTTTTACAACCTCCCATCGAGTCGCTCCAAGGGCATATGCAGCCTCTCTTTGAGAATCAGGAACTGCTCTGATAACCTCCCTTGAAATAGCAGATACAATAGGAATAATCATTATTGCTAGTACTATACCAGCAGTAAATACATCCAGTCCAAACGGTGCAGTTCCGAAAATCGATAATTTATCACCTAATGCATTATAAAGAGGCATCTCGATGTAATCCAATATTACAAATCGAAATACAAATAGCGCCCAAAGACCATAAACAATGCTAGGTACTGCAGCAAGCAACTCTACTATAAATGATAATAGAGTTCCAATTCTTCCCTTTACCATTTCATTAACAAAAATAGCAATTCCTATACTAATTGGAACTGCAATAACCATTGCAATTGCAGAGCTAACGAGTGTACCTATAATATAAGGTAATGCACCAAATGATTCACTTCCTTCTACGGGATTCCAATCTGTACCAATAACAAAATAAAAGCCCTCCTTTAAAAATATTGGTAGAGATCCTTCACTTAAAGCATAGATAACAAGAGCAACCATAGCTATAGTATAGATTGAACAGCCAATTACAAGACCTTTAAAAAATTTATCACCAAATTTAGATTCATTTGATTTTGATCTAATTGTTTTAATAACAGATAGACGACGGGATTTTTCATCCAATATGTATATAGATGATGCAGAATTTTTAATATGTATTACACATAGTATTTATATAGATTAAATACACTATATAGAAATTAAAAAAAGAATATATTTATATTATTTTGTTAAAAGCGGCGTTCCCTTGAAGATCAGAGAACCAAGTGTATCTTGGTTAGTTTTAACTACAGCAGCAGGTAATGGAACATATCCTAAAGGTTCTGAGAACTTTTGTCCATCAGTAATTGCCCAAGATAAAAAGTCAACAATAGCTTTTGCCTTTTGATTATCTATGGAAGGATTTGCACTTAGATCTTTATACAATATAATGTAGCTGAAACTTGAAATAGGATAAGAGGCTTTTCCAGGGGCATTGGTAATTGATACATTAGACCAAGGTTGATCACCTTTTGGTAATGTAGGAGCAGCAGCTACAGCTGCAGCCAAGGTTGTATTTACTGACGGCGTAACAAAATTACCATCTTTGTTTTGAAGAGATGCATAGTTCATCTTTGTTTGTAAAGCATATGCAAGTTCATTATATCCAATTGAATATTTTGAACCACCAATAGAGGCAGCAACACCTTCATTGCCAGGAGCACCTACACCTACTGGCCATTGTACAGATTTTGAAGTTCCAACTTTGCTTTTCCATTCTGGGCTTACTTTGGATAAATAATCTGTAAATACATTAGTTGTACCAGAACCATCAGATCGGTGAACAACAGTTATTGGATTTGATGGTAAATTAACACCAGGATTTAATTGCTTTATTTGAGGATCATCCCATTTTTTAATTTTACCTAAATATATATCTGCCAAAACAGGGCCTGATAATTTAAGAGGAGTGCTAGAAAGCTCGGGCACATTATAAGAAATTACAACAGAGCCAAGAGTTTCAGGAATATGAACTGGATTAACAGCTTTGGCAAATTCAGATTTGCTCAAGGGAGCATCAGTAGCTCCAAAATCTACAGTTTTTGCTAAAAATTGCTGTATTCCGCCTCCACTACCAATTGAAGCATAGTTTATGTTTACATCAGGTTTTACTTTTTGATATTCAACTCTCCAAGTATCTATCAAAGGAAAAGGAAACGTCGCTCCTGCACCATTAATAGTTACCTGCTGAGCGTGAACAGTATTAATAGAACTAATACCAAGAGATATTAGAACAGACAATGTCAATATTGACATGCCAAATATTTTTGAATAAGTCATAATAACCGATGTAAATTATATTCATATATTATTAATCTATTATCTATATAAAAGTTATATTCTATATACATATAATTAAATAGTCAATAATTTAGTAGATCTTTTTGAAAATATATTTTATTAGTTTAATCTGGCTCTGTAAATAAGATTTTTAACGAATATTTTTAATCCTATGATTTGATATTGTAAATTAACATATAACAAATTTTGTTAAATTGTATGCAATCTGATAGACAAATCCAATTTTTATTTAGCAATATATCTATAATTTCCTTTTTAAATAAATCAAATTTACACAGCGGCTAACTCAATTATCAAATAACATTAATTAATTCTTTACAATAATGACGATTTTATTTATTGACCAAAACAATGTTACAGTTTCGATATAATATATAAATATTGTTATCATATTTCATTTAGCAATATATGAACTATATACTTTATAAGCGCGGCTTTTGATTTATAAATATGTTGAAAAATGCAATAGAACTTGATGATAATTCAATCAAAAAATATGGCGAAGAATATAATAAAAAATTAACAGAATTAAAAAATATTAGCAGTAATTACTTGAAAAATAATAATGATAAGAATTTCTTTGAGATTGGAGGTTTATTAAAGAAAATTAGATTTAACGAATTAGTTTTTCCAAAGAATGTCAGAAACGAAAAATCTATAAAAGAAATTGAAAAAGCATCCATGTCTTTTTATAAAATAGAAAGAAAATTAAAAGCTTTTAACACTATTGATATGGAACTTTCAAAAAACAAAAAAGGAGGAAGTGATCAAAACAGATCAAAAAATTTTGATATTTTTCTTAAAATAAATATGCAAAGTCTAACTTCAAAAGCAAATAAAATAATTTATAATATTATTTCTATGCACTTACCAACATTTGATGATAGTCTAAATCATATTTTAGTAGATAATAGAATAAAAAAACTAAATAAGAAAATCGACAAGTCGAAAACAAAAGTTGAAAAAAAAATTAAAGTAATATCTTCAAATGGCAAGGTAGAAGATACAAAAACGCAAAAAAAAATTAAGAGTATTAAAAAGGATTTAGAGAAATTACAAACAATCTTAGAAATAACAACAAATGCAAATAACAAAGGAAAGGATGGAAATAATGAATCAGATAAACATCTTAAAAATACAATAGATTTTGTAAATAATTTAGAAAAAGTTAAAGGACTATTGAATAATATTGATAACAGCAATAAAGTTTTAAAGATATTAAAAAAAGGAGATAATGAAAATTATGTGGTTGATATCGCTAACAACATAAACAAAGAACTACAAAACAAGCAAAATCAATTTATAGATATATGCAAGTCATTTACCTCTGCCCCTCATAAATCTTTGACATAAAAGTCAAAGATTAGGAAATATCATAGATTGAGGAAATTTTTTAAAGATATCTGCTTAATATACAAAGCATATAAAAATGAACATAACAAAGGATATTATTCTGAAGGTCATAAAAGATGTATCGAATGTAACTTATTTTTAAGTTGGGAAGGTATGAGGTGTCCTTGCTGCGACCATATCCTTAGAACAAAACCTCATAATACCAATTGCAAAACCAAATTACTAAAACAAACAGCAAGATTATAACTGATAAATAAAAAAGCATAAAATTAAAAATTATTGTCCATAATCAAAGGTTTATTTTTTTTCAATGCCTATAAGGGAAATAGTCATAATTAAATCATAAAGGGTATATGGCTATCGCATGGGATTACCTTACAGTTGAATTAGTACTGTTAGCAGGAATAATTTACTTTTCTGTTTATTTAGAACATTGGGTATATCGAAGATCACAGACAAAAGAAGATGAAAAAGATATAAAAAATATAATTAGATTTATCAAAGATGATTTAGGCCATAGGCTTGGATTTATTGAAGAATCTTTACAATACCAAGACTATAAACCATTTTTTACCGATATGTGGGATGCTGTAATACTATCAGGAAAACAATCACTACTTCCTTTTGAGATTTTTCAAAGTATTCAAAGGTCTTATTCTTGGATGAAATATTACAATAGTGAAATAGAATCAAACAAAAGAGGAAATCTTGATGAAAAGGTACTAAAAGAGTTATTAGATGATGTAAAAAAATCAATAGAAAAAACAATCGCCAAAATAAATGATTTTAAGAAATAATCAAAAAAAATTCCTCAACTACTAAGAATGCTGTATTGAAAAATTTATCATTCCTATAGTCCGTATTTTACTATGATCTCATGAAAAATATTTCATGATGTCCAGGGGTTGAATCTTCCCATACAATGTATATTCGATTGTTATCTGAAAGTGCTATGGATGGACATTCAGAAAGACCAGAGTTATTGCTCAAGTTTATGACATCTTTTGTAAAAGATTGACCACCGTCATTACTTGTTTTTATAAAAATATCCTTATTTGTTTCAGACATTATTCCTTCCCATAGTACATATACCGAATCTTTGTTCACAATCGTCTCTACATTTAATGATCTATTGTCATTAATGGAAATTGGATCTGTGAATATATGACCATTATCAGCACTTTTTGTATAATATATATTAGATCCAATTGCAAAATCAGGGATTCCAGCCCATAATACGTATATGTTATTTTTATATGAATTATCTGTGGCTTTCCAATACTCTTTATTGGACCATTTATTTTTGTTGAATTACTAAAACTATCTCCATTATTATTACTCTTTGTAAAGAATATACTGTTTGTATTTCTGGTTTGGTCACCAATAGAAAAACCAGTGTTCCATACAATATATACATTATCGCCATTATTGGTTGGTGAAGTATTAATCTTTGGATAGGTTAAACTGCTTACATTGTTGCTTAATATCTTTATATTTTTAAAAGTAGAACCTCCATTGTCACTTGCTCTAAATAGTATTTTATATACAAAGCGATTAGTATTATTGCCATTATTATTATAGTTTGGAGGCTCTTGGTTCCAAACAACATATACCTTATTTCCAAAAGCAGATATCTCGGGATTATTTGAATTGCCTAATTTGCTGTTGTGTATATCATACATGTTGTTATGGCCATCAAATCTATCTAAATGAATAATATTGCTAAAAGTCTGACCTCCATCATTACTTTTTCTAAATAATATTCCTTTTTTGTAATTTGTATATGTGCCATAGTCAATCCATGTTACATATACATTATTTCCATAAACTGCTAAATGCGGATGTTCTGAAAATCCACTATTATTGCTAAGATTTATAGATTTATCAAATGTGACACCGCCATCACTACTTTTTTTTATAAATATATCATAATTAGACCCATTTGCTACAAATCCGCCATCATTATTACTAGCATTTTCCATAGAAGCAATATGGGATACCAATTGTTGCCATACAACATAAACATCATTTCCAAAAGCAGCTACTTTAGAATAAACAGAGTCTGCCGAATTGTTAGTTAGGGTAATATACTTTGTAAAATTTAAAGCACTGTTATTATTCTGTTGATTATTATAGGAATGTTGTTGCCCGTATGATATTTGCACATTAGAAAAATGTAAGCTTACCAGAACGCTGATAATAAAAATACTGGCCAAAAAAAAAATAATTCTACATTTAAAGTCAACTTATATATCCAATGCAATCGTAAATATAAACGGAATATACCAATGAATTATTTATCCGGTATCTAAAAAATATTAATGATGTGGAGGCACGCATTCATTTTTGGCAGCCTGATCTTTTAGTCCCGCGTTATCTTTTTCCCATTTTATACTTTGTACTCGACAGACCAGGTGGAGGCCCTCCTGCAAATGCAGAATTTGTTGCAACTGTTGATATACCTACCCCGATTGCTGTAGTGATTAAAACCATTGCAATAATAGTAGTTGCATTCTTACAAAGTATATACGATCTAAACAACATAAATGAATCGGTACCAAAGTAGTTAGTATAATGAAGATATTAATCACAAAGTAGTCATACTGCTGACACCTATTCTCCTCCTCCTTCTACTACCGCCTCCATTCCTTCTTACAATAGTTCAACAGTAAAAACACCAACCACTACAACTGCAACACCATCAACTAGTCCTTCTTCTTCCTCTTATCTTCTATCTTGTCTATTCTCTTTTGTATCAAATATTCCATAAAGTCATTTTTAATCCACTTAATGGCAGGTCTTTTGCTATTCCATCTTTTAACTACGTGTACCTTCTGGCCATTTTTAGAATGGATATTTCTAGGGACTCTAACCAAGCAATAGAAAGGTGTTTCCATTCTTATTCTCTTTCTCTTTCATAAAGTCCTCCGCTACCATAGGATAGAAGCCGTTTGTAATCTTTCTCAAATTAGGTTTAAGTTTTAGAACAAAATAGGTTTTGTCCTACACTTATTCTGGTGGACTAATGGGTGGGGGCTGTGATTTGGATAGTACAAATTAGGAGTTGTCCAGCATTTATGGTACCATTACAATCTCCTGAAAAAGAATGAGATACGCTGGTATCTACAGATACTGCGAAAGAACCAGGGTCCAACTTAACGAATTGGGGACTTATAGCAGAAAGAGAGAATGAAGATGGATGAGGGTTATTACCTGTAACCGTTACGGCATATGTAGCACTAACGGAGTTTGGATTATTTAAAACGACTTGCAAAGTACTTGTATTTGGTGATATTGTTCCTGGATTTATACTACCTTGACCTGCAAAAGAGTTTTGCATTAATGGGAACATAGATGTTGCTCCTACGATTAGCAGTGATGATATTGCTACTACTATAACGATACCTTTAATTATGTGGTTCATAATATACCCTTTTTCTTTGAACTATAAAAACATTGACACCATAATATAAACTATGAAATACCTTCTATTTGGTAACAGTGGCCTAAGTGTTTGAGCTTTGTCCTGGAGCCATGACATTTGAATAAGAATTGGGATAGGGTTCCTAACTATGATAGAAAAAAGGTTTGTAACTATATTTTCATATCTAGGGTTCACAAATACTATCTTCTTCCTATCCATTTTCAGAAACAAAGAACTCTGCCGGAAAGTATATCTATAATTTGAACAAGCATATGATATTGCAGGTCCAAATTTTAAGTCGTGTCAGAAGGATGAAGGACAAAAATTGTATATAACACTAACAGATACAATACCACATATCTGCTTTGTTTCACTATTCGAAAGATAGTTAAAACTTTCAATTTCTTAGTTAATTTAAATTATGACTATTTACATTCTATTATCGGCAGTAAAACGTTAACAAAAAACGATTTAAATAATCATGCCCAACAATGCACCACATATCAACGACTAAATCCAGTAAACAGATTGTAAACCTGTGAACCAAAACTAGTTAGCACCTTTTGTAATTCTTCATTGGGATTGCCGTAAGCATCAAATCTATTTATCTTTGCAACTTCGAAAATCTTTGGAAGTATTGTTTTTGATGCTATAGCATTAATGTGAGTAAATGCAGCATCAGAATTTACATATGTTTCATATACAATGCACTTTGTATTGTCTTTATTATTTAGATAAAAATGATATGTTATTGTATCCGGCTCGGTTTCTTGTACTGTTCTAGCCATTTGTTGTATCAACTTTTTGAAATCTTCTATTTTTCTTTCATCTATAGTAAACTCAGCTCTAAAATGTAGATGATTGTTATCCATGTTTTTATGTCATTATATAGGATCACTAATATCTATGGGCATTAACTAGCATCTAAAGACATCATGATGTTGTATTGTGATTGTTCTAGTATTGTTTTTTGAATTTACTAACACTTTTAACACTTTTAACACTTTTACAGAATATATACATCATCATTTATAGAAATTAAGAAATAGAGGTATTGTTGTTATCTTTAATTAAAAATTCAACATCCCCTTCTTCTACAATCTGAGCGCCATTTTTACTGCAGGATTTGTTCTAATGGTCTACCCATTGGATCTGCTACTTTTTTGTTACCGTATTCACCTTTAATAATTTGATATAAAATTATGTTGTAATACAGTGCGTATTATAATACCTTTATACTAGTAGTAGTAAATCAGATAATGATTTTGTTTGTATTGATATCCTGAAAAGATCTATTCTATTGACTATCCAAAAATATAATTTCAGATAAAAAATAACTTGATATATAAAAACTAATAATAGAATATCTATCTAATAGATAGTCTCAATTGTAATACAGTTTGATATCGGGAAAAACTAGTTGCTTTTCTTTTGGATGATAAACGGTGTATCTCATATTTGCCATATCTTTTGGATATCTTTTTGTTATATAGACTATCGAACTCTTGCACTGTAAGACCGGTGAATGATTTGAAAAGCAGTGGTTTTTTGGATAATCGATCATAGGAAAGCAAAGAAAGGACAAACTAGTAAGCAACTATAGATCATAAAGCTGTTTTTACAATAATTATGCAAGAGATCTATTGTTTTTTACTTTGAATGCTTGCTTAATTGTATTCCTTTATTAGGAGATGCAAACCTATCTCCTGCTCTTGTTAAACTGCTTGAAAAAATCTTGCAAATCCTAAAATACAATATTTTCTATAGTAATAGGAGAAAGAAAATATATAACATTGCTATATCATATACGGCTCGGGGTCCATATCAACAAAATTTTAACACATCAATCAATACTTGGAACTCTCCTGAAGCAGTAGCCAATGCATATAGCAGATTTGTTAGCAATGTTGCAGACAATACAGTAACTTATTTGAGAACGACAAACAATCTAGTATTTGCAAGTTTAGATGCATATAAAACTACAATGCAGCATGCAAAAGAAAACACAAAACAGATATTTGATATCAATACAAAAACAGCACAAACATTTGAACAAAATTCAAGAGAAGTAGCAAGAGCAGCAAAAGATTCAGCTTCAAGATTCAATTCTTCAATCGGCAGCAGCAGCGGTACTGGAACATCAACAACAACTGCAACTTCTTCCACCTCTGCAGATTAATCTAGAAAAAAAGGAACATATATTTTTTCATTTAATAAACGAATCATATAACATCATTTTTAGAAAATACTATATCATTATTATTTAATTAATAATAATAATAAAATTATTTATTAATAAAAAGAAATGCAACAGTGTATCTCTATAGACGAAACAACATTTTTGCAAAAATATCCATCAAAGCATAAAATATTAACATTTAATCACCTCTTTCTATTGTAATTGTTACATCTTTACTGTCTACTATCATCGCTCTCTTTTTTTCTTTATCTATCAGATCAAGCAGATCAATACCATTTTCTTCAATATGATATGCATGTCTTTGTCCATTGTATGATATTAGCTCATAATCAGCAAGGTATACCAGATACTTTTTGAAGATTTGATAGGATGATAAATAAGGTAACTTTTTTTTAATATGGTATAAAAGGTCAGATATAGAATAATCTTTTAGATAAAGTAACATTAGAATATTCTCTACAATCTCTCCCTTAAGTTTGGGCGATTTGATAAGGAGATGATTGTTTTTTGTTTTCATTTTTAAAATCAATTATAAAGATTTTTTTCTCTTCCTCTTCTTCCTCTTTCATCTTTACTGTTGATCTTTTATTTTTATATCAAAGATATTTTTCAAATACAAATTATAATTTTTGATACAAAGAAATACAATTTTATCTTGAAAGGCAATATAATTCTCTACATTTGCCCTCATATGATCAACCCATTGATGCTGAAAAACATCTATATAGTCTTTTTGCAGTTTCAAACTATCTAAAAACAGCTGTATTAATGGCTGCTGGCTAATTTGTCTATAATAATCGATTACGTTATCGGTATAAAGCGAGTATTGTATTGTTTCTTTCTGTATGTCTAATCCTGTATTTTCTTTATGATTGTCCGATAAACCTTTCTCTATGATATTTTGTTCTACCGAATCTTTTATGATTTCATCTTTTTGTCTCTTAAATTCTAATAAAGATGGTGACTTTGGAAGTGATGTTTGTTGAATTGGATTATTAAAAGACGCATCTATCTGCGATTGTAAATCTACTGTCTTTTTTTCATCTGATTTTAATTTATGATCATTCGCCAATGATATCAGACATCATTATATCGGATTTTATATAGGATTTGTGTATTATTTGCAACAAGTATAACAAAATAACAATGTTTTAAATCATGTAATTATTTAAGTGCAAGTTTTTACATTAATACTATGATGCATAACTCCAATGATGATTTTAAAAGAAAATCTGATGGAAGCGAAAGTATAACCTTTAGAATAGGAAAGCCGATTTTAGATGAGCTGCTTCAGGAAGCAGAGCATAAATTAAAAAGTGTTAATACCTTGGTAAACCAAATAATAAAATTATACATTACTTGGCACAAGCCTGCAAAACAAGCTGAATTTGGCTATTTTGATAAGGTGTTGGTATCTGACATCATAAACCTCCTTTCTGATGAACAGATAGTTCAGATAACAGAAAAATATTGCAAAAATAGACTAAAGGATATGACCTATATGTTAAGAGACGATAACTCATTTTCCTCTTTTATAGATGGAATTTTATCTTGGCTTGAAGCCTCAGGGGTTAATTACAAATGTAATAACAACAATAATAATGATTTACAAACACTAGTAATACAGTTTGATATGTGAAGAAAATGGTCTTTGTATTTTAAAACCTATATGCAATATGTATTAGAATATTATAATATAGCAAATTCACAATGCGATATGACAGATAATTCAGTTATAATCAAAATAAAGAACTAATCATTTGTAATAGGAAAAAGATATTATAGAGAATTCAGAGGTTTGAAAATCAATACAATCTATATGGAAAACTAAAGCGAGATGAGATTCAGACTTTAGATTATGAAACAATGTAGGCATGGAAAAGATTACAAAGACATGTTATATGTAAAAGTAAAAAAAATAGAATTTATATCCATTCTCTCTTCCGAAGAAAATATTATTGTTATTCCTTTGCTAACTGTGAATTGTATTGGTAATTGTACAACTTTTGTTCTCTCCATCCTTTAATATACCAGTACAATCTTTGGAATAATTTGCCGAAAATACCACTTCTGCAATACCTGGATTGGAGGGTTTAGTTTCAGTAACTGCATACGATCCTGGACCTATTAAAATACTAGTTCCTGATTCTGATCCAGGAAATTCATATGGAAAAGGATTATTGCCATTCACATGCATAATAAAATCATTTGCAGTAAATAAAGAACGAAGGTCATTGGTTGTAGATTCAGATTCATTAATGGGCGGGTTACTAACATTTTTGATAACTATCAATGTAGCAGTCCTTTCAGGATATTGTAATGATGATCCATTAACAAGATTTGTTGTAGAACCATGAACAGCTTGAATATATATTATAGATATGATCCCAATTGCCGGCGTAATGGTGAATGATAGTATTATTGATGATAATTTGTTACTAAAGTTAATCAACTACTTCCATAATTCAAATATTGTTAATGATAAAGGTTTCTAGCACAAATCTTATACTTTAGAATATGTTATACTCATATATACACTGCGTAAAGTTTTTAGCTATGTATTGCTACTAGCTTCAAACTGGAAGGTCGATCCTTTCATTCAGACAGCTACTTGAGATAGAAAACAAAAAATTCAATTTTAAGAAAATATAAAGTTATCCTTCTGTTGTTAAAAATAAACTTGGGTCAAGAGAGTAAAGAACGCAATATAATCAATAAACAAGAAATTGATTCTCCAATTTCTCAACATCAAAATATTTCTAAAGGGATTCCAAGTTTTCAGCGTATACTAGTTGCATACGATGGAACTAAAATTTCAAACAGATCACTTGAATATGCATCATATATCTCAAATATTGCTAACTCGGAAATAATTATTATTAATGTAATTGAGGACAATAGCGAATTAAGTAATGCATTACCACTAACCATAAAGGCTAACCTGAGTGAAGAATCCATAAAATTAGAAGAACAGATAGATAAGGTAGAAGGTCAGTCCGAAGTTGTACTAGATGAACCTTTACAAAAGATAGTTAAAGAAATTACAACAGCATGTAAAAATGCCGGTATCACAAAGGAAATCACATATAAAATTGGATGCAAAGATCCGGCAGATGAAATTATCGATTTTTGTCAACATATACAATTTGATCTAATTATTATGGGAAGTCGCAAGATATCTTCAAAGTTAGGG
>Ga0134126_10003622_pt1 | contig 19360 bp, 19 predicted proteins | sample KB31752_FD_96881 | JGI IMG/M metagenome (GOLD analysis project Ga0134126, IMG submission 96881) | Terrestrial soil microbial communities with excess Nitrogen fertilizer from Kellogg Biological Station, Michigan, USA - KB3-175-2 | ecosystem: Environmental > Terrestrial > Soil > Unclassified ...
CCGCGTGAGGCGGTCGATGCTTTCGCGAATCACCGCGTCATCGCGCCAGCCGAGCAGCCAGTAGGCGGTGGTGCCGTTGTAGAAAAAGTGTTCGCCCGTGCCCGCGAACTGAAAGTGAGTCGGATGCTCAGGGTCCACACGCACCATGCCCTTGCGGCTTCCGGCGCGCGCGGTGAACTCGCCCTGATGCTTCAACTCCGTGCCGCCGTTCCGAAACGTGACGGCGTAAGTGTGGCGGCCCGCGACCGTCGGCATGAAACGGATGCGGAAGACGCGGCCATCGTCGCTGTCGCAGAAACCGTCGAGCTTGAATGCGCCCGCTCCCGGCGGAGTAAGTTCACCGACGAGCATCGCGTCGACGAACGGATTTCCCTTCGCCGGCTCGTCGAGCGCGAGCGTGACTTCAACGAAGTCGTAACGATCCACGCTGCGCGCGGATTGCTGGAAAGCGGGCTTCGCCTCCGCCGCGAGCGCGAAAAAGAGCACGGCCATGAGCGGAAGAACTCGGGCGTTCATGTGCAGGAAGTAATTCAAGATTGCAGCCATTTGTTCAAGGTCTGTATCCCCGTTTCGGCGGACGCACGCTCGCCGGCGACCGTCGCGTTGTCGCCGCCGGCGGGCGGCCACCACGATTCAAGGATCACGGAGCCTTTGTAGCCGAGTCCGCGCAAACGGTCGAGCAGCGGGCGGAGGGGCAACTGGCCCTCGCCGAGTGTGCAGCCGGCAATCGTGAAGCCCATCTGATGCGAGACACGACGGATGACCACGTCCTTCACATGCAGGTTCACCGTCACGGGCGCGAGCAGTTCCGCGACGTGTTCCAAGCCCTCGCCCGCACCGAACGAATTCGCCGTGTCGAGGCAGATGCCGACGCGAGGGCTGCCCACGTTGTTGATGAGACGGCGAAGTTCGGCAGCGCGGAAACGATCGTGATTCTCGATGCCGAGCGTGACGCCGGCGGCACTGAGAGCGGAAGCGGCGTTGCGGAGCAGGCTCGTCATGTCGGGCAGCGCTGGTTCGTAGCCGGACGGGTCGATCACGAAGCGGAGCAGGTCCGACCGCATCTCACTGCACAGGCCGAGATACGTCTGCAAGTGCGGTTCGGTCAATCCGCGTGCGCCAAGTTCGAGGCGGACGCCGTTCTTCTTCGCGCGCTCCCGCAGCGCGGCGCGCTGCGCCACCGTGCGCCGATGCTGCGGCAGATTGTCGCCGAGTTGAACCACGCGCACCTGGTGCTTGGCCGCGAAATCCACCAACGCCGCTTCATCCAGCGGTGGGCGACCGAGTTGAACGGCCCAGCCGAAGGCAAATGAACTGATTCCCGGCGTCATTTGTTCGTGATGTCCCGCACCTGCTCGCGGATGTCGTTCATCTCAAAAATCTTCTGCCAGCCGTCCTTGAAGAGCACGGGCTTGGCGCGCTTGCTGATCCTGTAGGCGGCATCGGAGAACGTGCCGTTCACTTCGCCGAAGAGCACCGCGATCTGAATGCGCAGGTGACCAAGCACGAAGTCACGGACGGCATCCTTGGGCACGCCTGCCGCGACGAGACGATCATGGCCTTCCTTCACCACTTCCATGCAGGTTTGCGCCAGTGTCTCGACGAGGGCCGGCTCCAACATCCCCATCTGTTCCACCGTCACGCGGTGTGCGCGACTCACGGGCGCATACATGGCAGTGGAAACTTCAAGTCCGAGTTCATAATAACTCTCCGCGCCCCACATCAATGCCACCACGATGCCCTGCCTGGCCGTGATGCCGCCGTAGAAATCGCGGAATGCCTTCTCGGTCGGCTCCCAATTGAACACGCTCGGATGACACGGATGCACGATGACGCAGCCGATGTCCTCGCGGCGCGGGAGCTGGTTGTCAAGCGGCGCGGCAGGATCGAGCGTCATAAGCAGCGCGCCGGTCTTCATGGCGGGCACGACCTCGCGCGCGACCGCCCCGATGGCGACGTCCGGCACGGCAAGGATGACGACATCCGCAGCGGGCACCGCCGTCGCCGGGTCGGAAAGCGCGACGCCACGCTGGTGCAGGTTCTCGATGCCCTTGGGCGAGACTTCGAGGTAATGAACCTTGTAGTTCGTCTTGAGAAAATTGTCGGTCAGGCGGCAGCCCATTTTGCCGCCGGCCCCGATGAGGGTGATTGTCTTCATTCGCTGGTGGTTTGTTGTCGGTTGTTCGTGATCAGCGCGACGCGGGCTTCCAACTTGCGCGGCTGCCATCAATCGCCATCTGAAAGCGGAGTGATTCAACGAGTGTGGCCTCGGTGCCGTCCGGTCGGATCACCCACACGGGGCGCTTGTCGGCGGGCTTCTCAGAGTAAATCTTCAGCATCCGCTCCTTGTTGCTCCAGTAGCGCTCGTCGGTGCGACGGAAGGAAATCCATTTGCCATCCAACGACCAGGCGCTCGGTGTGCAGACACTCGTACCGCTGAAGGTCGTGAGCTGGCGCCGGCCGGTGCCGTCGAGATTGATGATGAACAACTCCAGCGCATCACCGACCGGGAACGAATAGACGAGCTGCTTCGAGTCCGGCGACCAGTTCGGAAACGTCGCGCCGACTTTGCTGATTTCTTTCACCACCTGACGCTTGTTCGTGCCGTCGTGGTTCATCACGAAGACTGTCACCCCGCCGCCTTCGTGGCCGGTGTAGGTGATGAGCTTGCCGTCGGGCGAGAGCGTCGGGTCGTGGCCTTCGCCAAAAACTTCCTCGCCGGTGCCGTCAGGCCTGATGCTGGCCATCTCCGGTTTGTCGCCGTGCTTGCCGAAGACGATGCGCTCGCCGCGCGGCGTTTTCTGCCAGCTCGGCATGTAGCAGACGGCGGGTGTGCGATTCAACCGGCGCACCTTCGAGCCATCGGCGTTGCAGACCCAGAGATTGGTCGTCCCTTCGCGGTCGCTCATGAAGCAAATCTGCTTTCCATCCGGCGACCAGCACGGATAGCGGTCCTCAGACTTCGGCGAGCGTGAGACGTTGAACATGTCGCCCGTCGTCGGGTCGGCGATAAAGACTTCCGTGTCGCCCGTGCGGACGGAAGTCACGAGGAGTTTGTGGCCGGAGAGATCGGCGGCGAATGCTGCCGTCGCCAGGCCGAAGGTGATCAAAATCAATCTGGTTTTCATAAATCAGTGGTTCTCCTCGACGCAATAGAGGTGGTTCGCCGTGCGAAGAAAAATGCGACCTTGAGAAAACGCCGGCGACGCCTGCACCTTTTCGCCAAGCGGGTTCTTCGCTAGCACTTTGAATTCGGGACCGGCCTCGATGACGGTGGTCTCGCCGTTGTCGCTGAGGAAATAGATACGGCCCGCCGCGCCAACAGGTGAGGCGGAAAAATTTCCTCCCACGCGTTCCTGCCACACGAGTTCGCCGGAGTCCGCCTTCATGCAGGTCGCGACGCCACCGTCGGTCAGTGCGAACAGATGAGGCTTCATGTAAAGCATCGAAGGCACCTTCGGCATGCCCTTCTTCTGTTCCCAGACGAGGCTGGTTTCCTTCAAGGCACCCTGGCCGCCGAGGCGGAACGCTTTGATCGTTTCTTTGCCGCCCCAGCCGCCGGATGTGAATACGAGTCCGTCGCCGAGCACGACCGATGGCACTTTGCCCTCGCCGATAACTTCACCGCTCCACAGACGCTCGCCGGTTTGGAAATCAAATCCCTGAACGACATCGCCGGCCTCGCTGACGACTTCCGTCTTACCGTCGTGCTCCCAGATGTTCGGCCCGCCGTGCGAGATGCGGGAGAGACCGCGCTTGCCCTTCCAACGCCCCCGGCCGGTCTTCGCGTTGAGGGCGATCAGGTAGGATTGATCCCACGGCTTCTGCCAGCCGAGTTTCTTGTCGTCACCGTCGTTGCTGCCGTCGCGCGCCATGATCAACAGGCCGCGATGGAGAATCGGCGAGGAACCCAGACCGTGTTCGCCGTAGAACGGGTAATCGCGATTCGTCCAAACAATATCGCCGTCGAAGCTCAACGCCGCAAAACTGCCGTCGCCGAAACAGGCATAAACCCGCTTTCCATCGGCCGCAGGTGTGGGTGTCGCGAACGAGTTGCGCGCCTGCTTTTGGCGGGGCACCTGCTGGAAAACTTCCTTGTCCCAAAGAATCTTTCCCGACTTCGCGGCGAGCGAAAGCACGCGGCACGACTGGCCGTTCTCCGTCGCGGTGGTGACGAACACCCGGTCGCCCCAAACAATCGGCGACGACCAGCTTTCTCCGGGGATGGCCGCCTTCCAGAGCACATTCGACGTGCCACTCCAGTGCAGCGGAACGCTCGACTCCGCCGACAAGCCTTGGTGAGCCGGCCCGCGAAACTGCGGCCAGTTCTCCGCCTGAAGCAGCGTGGCCGAAGCGAGCAGCGCAGGAACGAAAACGTGGGGAAAGTTCTTGTTCATGATCAATCCGAACTGAGTTTAACGAGCATCCCGCTGATGCGTTCGTTCGCGCCTTTGCGGGTGATGAGAATTTTGCGGTCCACTTGCTTGCGCTCGAATTGATCGAGGTTGGTGATCTTCACACCAGCATCGAAGCGCGCCACGGCTTCCTGGCAACCCATTTCGTGCGCAGCCTCGGCCGTGCGGTGGTAGAAGTCGCGCGAACCTCCGAGCATCATGTCGGCGAGAAAATAACGGACGTTCACTTCGGGATAGGCGAGATCGGAGTTCAGCCGAATGTGCGCCGGATCGACGGGCGTCTTGGTGCCACGATAAACGAGGCGCACGGTGGCCCAGGTGGACTGCAAATCAAACCAGTCGCCGTTCAGCATCCGGGCACCCGCGTTAAAGCGACGTAATGCCTCCGACACAGCTCGGTCCTTCTTCGCGCGTCCATGAAAGTTTTCATGTCTTGCTCCCCTCGTCAGGCACCCGATCACTTCACGTATCACGCGCTGATCCAATCCAATGTCGGAGGTTAGCAACACTTCATTGCCGGTGGTCGTACGGTCCGACCCGCGCAAGACCACGCGCATCACCCGCCCATCCTTGCCAAACTGGTTCGTTACCCAGCGGCGCTCGAACTCATTCGTGTTCACCACGCGCGCGCCCGCGTCCCACAGCCGGATGGCCTCGCGCGAATCCGGGTCGCGCTCGGTCGTGGCGTAATCGCGATAGAGCTTCACGCTTCCGCCCAGCGTGAGGTCGGCGAGGAGGTAGCGCACCTGCGGCTCGCGCCAGACGACCTCGGTCCAGTCGGCCGATTGGGCGCGGCCCGGCAGGTCAAAGACCGCCAAGGAGACGAGGAGGAGGAAGGCCGGTTTCATTTTAGGGTGGAGAAATCCACAGGGGTGAGTTTGTACGCGGTGACGCTCGAGCGCAGTCTGCCTTCGCGCTCGGTGTCCTTTTCCACGCGCTGCCACTCGGCGTCCTGGTGAAACGCGGCGATGGTTTTTTGGATCGCCTCAACACTTTCGCCGGCGAGCAGCACGACGAACTGATCGTGGCCGTTCGTGTCCTGTCGCTCCGCGACCCACCAGCCGATACTGTGCAATCCGTGCCGCTCGTAGATCGGCACCGCATGATCCCGCCAGCGATTGCGGAAAGCTTCGAGTTTGCCGAGCGGCACGGAGTAAATCCGCAAGTCGAACACGCGCGGCTTCGCGCTCGCGCCAAAGTCAAACTTCGCCGTCGCATCCACGGTGAGCGGCAGCGACTCGATCTTGTCCACCGTCTGGCCGTGTTTCTGGTTCGAGGCCGCATAGCCTGCCTTGAATTGCGGGTCGGCGCCAAAGTCCTGCTCCTGCTTTTGCAGTTCCTCCTTGCTGGCCGCCGCCATCAGGTACGCGAACGTCCCGCCGTTCGTTGTGCCGGGCGCGGTCCAGTAGCCGACGGTCCGGATGCCGTGCTTGCGTCGCAGCGGTTCCACGGTGTCACGGAAGCGCTCCAGCGCGCCGTCCAGTTTGTTGGAGGTCACGGTGTAGAGGCGGAGTTCGTGGTAAGCAGCCGCCGCGGATTCGGCCGCGCGCAAACCAGTGACGCTGCTTAACACGACGACCCCAAGCAGGCACGCCCAGCATCGCTCGCCAACGAAGGTCGATAGGATTGGACGGGCCGGGCGCTGCTCGGCGCTCCGACGGATTGGAACGGGCGTGGTGTTCATGCAGCCAGAAGCTTTTCGTAGTCTGACGTCCACTGATTCGCAAGCCACCGCGCGATGCGGTGAAGTTCCTGCGCGCCTTTCCCCTTTGCGCGCTGGTGGCGGGAGGCCATGGCGCGAACGTGGGCGAGTTGCTCGCGGAGCGCGGCGCGTTTCTTCGCGTCGAGTTTGCCGCGTTCGGCCCGGCTGCGCACCAAGCCTGGCGTGGTCAGCGCGCCGGGCACGGACCAGTCGCGGTCGGTGTTCAAGACCTGGAAGAGGAAGAACAAGTCGTCCACCTGCGTGGACTGCCAGTCGCGGCCGAAAAGTTCGCGGCCGAGTCGAGAGCGGAGTTCGTCGTTGGACAGATCGGGATTCGCGGTGAGTTCACGGAAGACGAGGCGGATGGCGCGCACGGGCAGTTCGCGATACGGATTAGCGCCTTCCTTCAGCCAGCCGAAACCGAACGGAACCTGCCGCTTCCCAACCAGCCACGGTTCGTTCCACTCCGTCTTCGTCATCACATAGCTGTAGCATTCGAGCGACGGCAGGTAGCCGCTGCACTTCGCGTCCCGCGCCTTCTTCACGCCGTTGCGGATGCCGGCGACGTCGAAACGGCTGGGCGCTTCGTTCCACCACCACGCGCCTCGGGCCTGGGCGATGAGCGCTGGTTCGAGTGCGGCGCTGTGCGGGGTGAAGAAGAGCGTCCAGCGCGGATCGAACGGCTGCTTGCTCGCCGTGGCCTCGGCGAAGGAGAACCGCAACTTCGCGCCGGAGAAATAGTGCGGATAGACAATGACCGTCGCGTCGGGCTTGCGCGCCCAGACTTCGTTCGAGAGGTCGCGCACGAAGGCGAACTCGTGGTCGAAGAACTTCGGCCCGCACTGGTCGCAGTGGCAGATGGCGTAGTCGCTCGACTCGATGAACAGTCCGTCGGCGTCGGGGCAAAACTCGAACGCCAGCTCACGCGCATACTCGCGCATGAAGCGCTGCGACTCCGGCTTGGCCGGACAGAGATTCCAACCCCAGCAGCCGATGCCGAACTCGGCCACAGGCTTGCCGTCCTGACCGACGGCCTTCAGTTCGGGATGCTCAATCGGATATTGATTCACTCCATCGTAGCCGAACGGCGTGAAGCCGAGCAGCACTGTGATCCCGCGCCGATGCGCGTGGGCAATGAGTTCGCGCGCGAAATCGCGCTTCACGTTCTCGTGCTCCTTCGCCCACTGCCAGGTGACGGGAAATTTCTTGGAACGAAACGCGCCAGCGATCCAGAGAATGATCGTGTTCGCGCCATCCGCCGCCGCGTCGGCGAGAATCTCCTGCCACACGGCCAGTCCAAACGTTGGCATTCGCATGAAGCAAAGATAATAGCCGCGCTGTGCGAAGACGGGTCTCGGCTGTGCGCCAAAGCTGAGCGCAGGCAAAGCCAACGCCGAAGTCGCGGCGGTGGTGGTGGTGATGAATCGGCGGCGGTTCATGGTCGCTGCGGGCAGATTCACGGCTTCGCACGCGGCCGGAGCGGATTCTCCAACCGATAGACCATCGTCTTCGCTTTCCAGTCTTCCTCCACAAACACGAGGTAGTCGCCGCTCTTGAGCTGCACCGCGCGGAGGCTGTCGCAGAAATCCGTCCAACCGCTCTCGCCGCTGACCTCCGGGCCGGGCTTCATGGTGCCGAGCCATTGACCAGTGTGATTGTCGTGAACGAGGACGTTGGCCTGCTTGCAATCCACGAAAAAGGCCAGATCGCCCGCGACGTGGAAGGCTTCCATGAACATTTTGTCCGGCGTGTAGGGAAGGTTCACGCGGTAGCGCAACTTCGGTTCGCGTGTCCAGTGATCGAAGCACGCGAGCACCGTGCCGGCGGTGCCCCACTCGCCGCCGCTAACCGGATGGTCCTTGGTCTGGCCGGTCAGATACATCGTGTCGGTGGCCGGGTCATACTCCGTGCGCAAGAGATCATTGAACGGCGCGGGCATCGGCCAGTGATCCGGCTTGGGGTCATGCTGCGGATTGTGATGCGCGTCGAGTCCGGTGAAGCGCCAGCGCCAGATGCCCGTGTCGCGACCGGCCTGCCAGATGTCGCCCCGCGCGTCCACGTTGCTGGCCCAGTACTCACCCGTCGGCCCTTCGGTCGGCGTGTATTCGCCCGCGTCGAAGCGGCCGTTGCCGTTCGAGTCGCGCCAGAAGAAGCGGCCTTGCGCCGGCTGACCATCCGGCCGCCAGTCGCTCTTCTCCGCTTTAATCGGCTCCGAACTCAACACCGCGCAGGGCACGGTGAGATCGCCGTCAACGCGATAAAATCCAAGCACGCCCTGCCACATGCCGCGCTGACACAAGAAAGTTTTCCCGCCGAGCACGCGCACACTGGTGGCGCATTGGAGCACGGGCTGGTGCAGGCGCAGGTCGTCCGGGAAGCGAAACGGGTCGAGAGTGTGCGCGACCCACCGCCAGCCCTGGCCCGGCGGCGCTTTCGGATCGAAAGTGTAACGGTCGTCCGCTGTGAAGAGGTCGCGTCCGTCGCTCGCGGGTTGCGCGTCCGCCACGTCGAGAAACTCAAGGCCGAGGACCTCCCACTTCAACTTACGCTTCGGCGTGAACGCGCGCAGCACTGTGCCGCCATGCGGGACATTGCACGTCACATAAAAATTACCCGCCGCGTCGAAGCCCGCGCCCGTCGGCCCGGCCAACCGCATCGGCCCGACGCGCCCTGGATGTGGCCCGGCGAACATTCCGCCTTCTTCGCCGAAGGTGTCCACGAGTTTAGCGGTCGATGGGCGGACGTCAAAGAACAACACCTGCTGGCGCGGCCCGTTGTCGGTGACAACCAGCCGTCCGTCCGGCGCGAACGCCAGCGAGGTGGCCACGGACTTCGCCGGCAGCGGCACCGCAATGTCGCGCGGTTTGCCGTCGGCGGTGAATGAGAGGATTTTTTCGCCGCCACTCTGAATCGTCCACACATTGCCCGCGGCATCGAGCGCGAGCCGCTCCGGTTTTTCCGCCGCGAAGTCGCGCACCGGTTGCATCGTTTCGAGATCGAGCACCCGGATGCGGTTCCCGGTGGTATCAGCGATGAGCAGTGATTTGCCGTCGGTGGCGAGACCGCGCGCGATCAGATCGTGGTTGTCCGGCGCTTCGCGGAACACGGCCATGTTTTTGAAGCGCGTTCCGCCACCGGGAAACGGCGCGACCTTGCCGTCGAGCGTCCAGCGCGAAACTCCGAAGTAGCAGATGGGCTTGTCGCGGCGCGCTTCGCCGGCTTTCACCTCGGGCTGATCTTCGCGAACGCTGGTGTTGGCGTAGAACACATACTGGCCGGACGCCGCGACCGCCTTGCCGCCGCGCATGTGCGTGTGGTCCAGTTTCACGACGGGCTGGCCGTTCTTGTAGAGACCCACTTCGCGGCCTGCCTCATCCCAGAAGCTGCCGACGACACACGTGCCATCGGGCAGGACGCACAGTTCCTCGGCGAAATTCTGCACCCAGTTGGAGCCGCCGCCAAAGGTGTTGCCGAGCCAGGTGGTCGTGTAGCGCAACGGCTCCGCGGCCGGGAGCGGGTTGCTGGCAACAGCGAGCGCGAGAATCGAGAGAAGGAAACGATTCTGATTCACGGTGTATTTCACAAGCGTGTTCCCGGGGCGGGAAAATTCTTCGCCGCGTCGTCGAGCACGAGCACCCAGTCGAGCATTTCACCCTTGTCGGGCGGGCTGAATTCGCGTTCGCCGCTTTTGGAGAATTCGCCGATGGCCGTGGCCTTGCCGTCGCGCGGGTTGAACCACCAAGCCTTCACCTTCGCGCCGGAGATTTTTTCCATCCGCACACTGAAGGCGCGGCCCACCGGCGCGTAGATCATCGCGTAGCTGCCGCTCTCGTCGCGCGTGGCGGCGAAGCGGCGTGTGCCCGCGCCCGGCACGCTCGTCGGCACACGGTCGGTGACGAGGATCGAGTCGTCGGGAATGCGCGTGAGGAACGGGCGCGACTCCATGAGTGCGCGGCCATGCTGCATCTGCGCTGCGCCTGGTTGATCAATCGCTTCGGACCACGGCATGAGTGGGTTGTTGATCGGATTTTTGCCCGGCGACCACATCTGCCAGACGGAGTGATGGCCGTAAGTATGGCCACACGCGCCGCTGAACAAATCCCAGTAGAGCGGGCGACGCGCGTCGGCGGCGAGGGAGTGGCCGAAATTCTTCGCGTTGAAGGACACGGGGTGCCCTTCGTAAATCGGCTCGCCGTCGAGCACGGGTTTGACGGGCGTGCGGTCGTAATCCTTGCGCGTCTGGTCGTAGTGGCCGGTGAACTCGGCGGCGTGGCCGTTCTGCCGCATGTTGAAGTCGAGCCAGTCGTCGTCGTGGAACCACGTCGAGGAGCCATTCCCACCCGGCGGATGGAAGGTCATCAAATGCGAACCGCCATCGCCCTTGCGCAGACCGCGCGCCATCGCGCGAATGATTTCCTTCTGCTCGTCGTTATCCACACCGCGGTCGCCACCGAGAATCCAAACCAAGCCCGCGTTCTTGTAACGCCTGCCCAGCCATTCGCCGTATGTTTCCGCGTTCACCACAGTGAAGAGCGGCTTGCCGTCCTTCACCTTGTCGTGCCAATAGCGGCCCCACGTCGGGAGGAAGCCGAGGTACAGCCCGCGTTTGTTCGCCTCGGCCACGATGAAATCGACGTGGTCCCAGTAATCATTCTGCGGCCCGTCCTTCACCGCAGGCTTGGTAACATCGAGATCGACAAACGGCAGATGACCGTAGGCGTTGGGATCGGTGTGACCGTCGAGTTCCGCAATGGCGACGGATTGGAGCACGTTGAATTTTCGCGCCGCGCGATTCTCGAGGAGCTTGATCGCATCCTCGCGGTTCAGGCGATGAAACAATTCCCACGTCGTGTCGCCAAGCCAGAAGAACGGCTGGCCGTCGGCGGTGACAAGGAAGCGTTTGTTCTCCGAGACCTTGAGTCTGGGTGTTGCCGCCTGGGCCACACAGAGTGAAAGGGCGAGCGCGATAAGCATCGGCAGCGGTTTCATGACCGTGATCATGACTTCCGCCGGGTTCGCAGGCTAGAACAAGGCAGAGGAAATGTTGGACGAATTTTACTGCACCGCCTCGGCGCGAAACTCCTTGGGCGTGCGGCCAAAGGCGCGCTTGAAGCGTTTGTCGAAATAGCTCTGATCCGAGAACCCCGAAGCGTCGGCGATGTCCGCAATGGAGCGATCCGTCTCGCGCAACAGGCGCGCGCCATTCGCCAGCCGAACGTGGTTGAGATAAACCACGAGAGTCATGCCTGCGACCTGCTTGAACGTTTTCATGAACTGCGGGGCACTCATCCCAACGAGCCGGGCCGCCGCGCTTACGGGAAGTTTTTCCGCCGGCCGGGCGTTGATGTGATCAAACAACTTCTTCAATCGCAACGACCGCTCTTGCTGGCGCACGAATTCCCACTTCAACACCTCGGACGCGCGGAAGTGCGCCGCCAGATGATAGAGCAGCTCCAGCAGAAACGCCTTCGCGCCGGCCTGGAAGAACGGCTTCTTCGCGCCGACAAAATAACATTCGAGCAGTCGGCGCAAGGCGTCATGCGCTCCCGCCGCGTTCGCATCGCCGTCGCGCAAGACGTGCGGACGCCGCTCGACCTTGGAGTAAAACGGAAGCAGGAAGGCGTAGTCGTGCGAGGGCGAGCCAAGGCTGTACACGAACTCCGGCAGGAAGCTGATGACAATCACACGCGTGTCGAAGCCTGGAAAATCCACGACATGATGCAGCTTGAGGTTGTCCACCACCAGCAGATCGCCCCGCCGCAATTCGACCTCCTGCTCTCCCATCCGAAACCGCACCTGACCGTCGAGCGGCAGAAATAGTTCCAGCCTTTCGTGCCACGTCGCGCCGCGAGTGTGCCGTCGCGAAGTGTAGCGGAAAAGCTTGATCGACAGGGGGAACTCGTCATTCAGTTCCATGACGTAATGCCCGCGCCCGTCGAGTTGCGCCGCGATGTCATGCGGTTCAAAACGCAACGGCTCCACCACGCGCATCAATTCCTGCCAACTCTTCATGGTTCCAGTTCCAATCGCGCCAACGCGTAGCGCGGTAGGTTCACGATCGACGCGGGATCCCGGGCCGGACCAGCCTGAGAATTCCGCCACCATGCTTCTGGCTGGCCCAGGCTCTGAGGAGCATTGTGTTCATCGAGCGTTTTTGCCGACAAGTCTCGGAACCGGGTTTGCGTCTTGATGCGAACAGCGACTTGTGCCGCCGTGAGATTCGCCAGCCAGAGCACGGTGCGGCCCGTTTCGGTCAATCCTGCCAATGCTGCAAGTTGCAACGACGTCCGGACGTCGGAGAACCGAGCTTCCGCCAGCCGTGTCAATTCGGCAAAGCCGGCGAAGACATGATACACGGGAAAAACTCCGGCCGCTTCGCCGGCCGCAAATGACGCCTCGCGGTCCGATGGTTTCATGGTAGGTGAACCGAAAGAGCCTTCAGCCTGGACGAAACTGTCGTCCAGTTCCGATCTCGCACCGCGCCATAAATGGCGCGAACCATTTCCCGCTCCCCAAACCGAACCTGACAAACCCATCCCGTTTCGCGTTCCAGTATCAACTCCACCGGTCCTGCCCGCAATGATATCGTTGAGGGATACGATGCGCCAAGATCACAAAGAATGCCGTCTAAAAAAAGACCGGCGGCTTTAATTCGGAAACGTTGGTCATGCGACGGCATCATGTGTACCATATTGTGGCTGGACAATAATGTTGGAAACTGAGCGGTTGGTTTCCCAGCCCGCCAAACAAGAAAGGTGGATGCTCTTGCAAGCCAGCCACTCTAGTCTGGACGCAGATTAGATCGCCGACGGTCTTGATAGTGGCCGGATAGGGCTTATCACGCCTTAAAACCTCTGGCTTATTGGGCAAAACGACGTGAATTGAGCGTTGCGTAAATGTCAAAAGGACCAAAATCCTCAATGGTGACAATTGTCAACTTTAGAGCCGGGTGCATCCTGTGGCACTGGCCGGCGTTCTATCAAAAACGCGAGTGTTTCAAGGTGCTGCTGAGCGACCGTTATTCCAGCCGGAATAAGCCATCCGGTGAATGCTTCAGATAACTATGGACGAATTGGATTGCGAACGAATCGGAACCGACGTCGCCACGACCGTCGCTTCCTGCGGTCGCTCAATCGAGAAGGAAAATGGTCGCGGGGATTTGCCTGATGATCCTAGCACCGTTTAAGGCTTAATTGATTGGCCTGTACGAGACATGTTTAACACATTCGATATCCGACCTGCTCGCGCCACCGATGCAGACTACGTCGGCAACCTGGCGAAACAGTTCGCCGGGTATCTTCGCAGTTTGGGCGACACGACGGACTTCAAGCTGACCGCCGAGGCATATTTGCGGGATGGTTTCGGCTCTCAGCCCGCTTTCGGCGGATTAGTGGCGGAAGATAAAGACCGCGTGATTGGTTACCTGTTGTATCACATAGGCTACGACTCGGATGCCGCCGCGCGCAACCTGCATATCGTGGATTTGTATGTTGACTCCCGGGCAAGAAAACGAGGCGCCGGCCGGGCTCTCTTGGAAACGGCGGCAAGCGTCGCACGCAACGCGGGTGCGAGAGAACTGATCTGGTCGGTTTACCGTGCTAATGGACTTGCCACGACATTCTATGAGAAGCTGGGAGCACAACGCATTACCGATGTATTCTTCATGAAACTATCGGCGGATGCGCTCTGATTCCTTTCTCCAACAACGCGTTATTGCTGCGGTTGTGGATGGCACTGAAGAGGTTTCCCGCTCTAAAGCACGGGTTTTTGAGATGCTTCGAGAAGGCCCTCATTCTGAATGGAATAAAACGCCCGGCGCACACATCAGATAACTGTGGACGAATTGGATTACGAACAGATCGTGGCCTTGCACCACGAAAGCCTTTATCGGTTTGCGTTCAGTCTCGCCGGCAATCCGGATGATGCGGCGGAATTGACGCAGGAAACCTATATCCGGCTGCTCACGAAGGGTGGCCAGCTTCGCGACCAGAGCAGGGTGAAGAACTGGTTGTTCACGACCCAATATCGGATCTTCCTTGGCTGGAAGCGACACGAGAACCGGTTTCAGCATATTGAAGTCTCGTCACTGGAGGATGCGTTGCCGGCGATCTCGCCCGACTTCGCAGACGAAATGGACAGCGAAACAGTGATGGGCGCGGCGCTTGACCTGGAGGAACATTTCCGCGCTCCCCTGGTGCTTTATTATCTTCAGTGTCTCACGTATCGCGAAATCGCAGAGGTGCTGGATTTGCCCATCGGGACGGTCATGTCGCGGCTCGCTCGCGGCAAAGACATCCTTCGCCAGCGACTGACTGGTCAGAAAGAAAGAGAAGACGCGCTGAGAGCAAAAATCATTTCACCGGAGAAATCCTTCCGCGAGAATTCACATCGTTATGAACCGAGATGAAGCCAAATACATTCTGCGCGCCTATCACCTCGGCGGGCAGGACGCCGACGATCCTCAATTCCAAGAGGCACTCGGAATGGTGAAAAGTGACCCCGTGTTGGCGAAGTGGTTCGCGCATGAACAGGCGCTGGACATCCGGCTTTCGGAAAAAATCCGAGCCTTTCCAGTTCCTCCAGATCTGAGAACGCAACTGCTCGCGGCCCGCAAAGTTATTCCGCTGCACGTCTGGTGGCGGCCGCCGGCGTGGATCGCAGTGGCGGCCGCGTGCGCTGCCCTGATGGCTGCATTTACAGTGTTCCTGCTGCGTCCGTCTGGCAACCGGCAGTTCGCTGAATTCCGTTCCTACGTGGCGGACACAACCGCCAAGCTCGATCATCTCGACCTGATGAGCAATGATGTGGACGAAGTCAGGCGGTGGTTGCGGGACCGGAGTGCGCCCGACGATTTCGTCACGCCGGCGAGTCTGAACGGGCGGCCGCGCATCGGCTGCCGGGTTTTTGAGTGGAAAGGACAACACGTTTCACTGGTGTGTTTCAGGATCGAAGGCGGCCGGGAGGCCCATCTCTTTGTAGTGGATCGCGCCACGTTGCGGGGTGCGCCCAATGGAACGATGCCCGAGTTTGCAATGATGGACGGCATCGCCACGGCTTCCTGGAGCAAAGACCGGCGCACCTATGTGTTGGCGACGGACGCGGGCGAAGAAGAACTGAAGCGATTATTGTGATCCGCCTTTCGAGGCGCGTGCCGCGTCATGAACGGATGCGCTGCGGGAATTTATTTTCAGGGAGCTGGAATAATCGGTGACTCACCCGCTTCTGATCGAATGAACAGCCGATCCGCTGGAGCGAAATCGGCATCACGTGTGGCTAAAGTACGAAATTCCGTCGGCATCCGGCCGGCATATGCGAGATCATGAACGCGAAACGAGTCAGTTTAAATCTTCATCAAATTGCGGGGGCACTGTTCGCGGTGGGAGCTTTGTCAATCACGCCTCTACTCAAGGCGGCAGAGCCGCCGAAAACTGGAGATAAAGCCCCTGATTTCGCGCTAAGGACGCTCGACGATCAGCCAGTGCAGCTCAGCGCATTGACGACCAAAGGTGCGGTCGCCCTCCTGGTCTTACGCGGTTGGCCGGGGTATCAATGCCCGCTCTGCGAGCGCCAGGTGCAGGACCTGGTGAAGAATGCGGCGAAAATCAGAGAACGGAACATCCGGATGCTGTTCGTCTATCCCGGTCCGGCGGACCAGCTCAAAGCGCACGCCGGAGAATTTCTTCAGAACAAAGATTGGCCGAAGGATTTTCTGTTTGTGATCGACCCCGATTTCGTTTTTACGGTGAGCTATGGCTTGCGGTGGGACGCGCCAAATGAAACGGCTTATCCTTCGACCTTCATCATCGGAAGCGACAACACGGTGCGGTTTGCGCGGGTCAGCAAGGAACATGGCGGACGAGTTTCCGCAAGCGACCTGCTCAAACAACTCGACGCTCTGAAATAGCCGAAAGTTTCGGACGAACACTTTGGAATCCAACATGCATCTTAATCGTCGAGAATTCGTAACCCGTACGGCCGGTGGCGCCGCATTTGCATTTTTGCCATCGATACCAAGAGCGCTGGCAGATGAACCGGCATTAAAAGCACAGATCAAGGCAATCGCCTTCGATGCGTTCCCGATCTTTGATCCTCGCCCGGTATTTGACCTCGCGGAACAACTTTTTCCCGGAAAGGGCATCGAGTTGGGCAATGAATGGCGTGCCCGCCAATTTGAGTACACCTGGCTGCGGGTCGCGGCGGGACGATACGTGGATTTCTGGCGGGTTACCCGGGACGCATTGGTATTTGCCGCCCACAAAGCGAAGGTGGAACTGCTGCCGCAACACCGCGACGAATTGATGAATGCTTATCTTGGACTGAAGACCTGGCCGGAGGTCGTGCCGGCGCTCAACAGCTTGAAAAAATCCGGTTTGCGGCTGGCGCTGTTGTCGAATTTCACACCCGGCATGCTCGACGCCTGCATCAAAAGTTCCGGACTGGAAGGAATAATCGAGCAGGTTCTGAGCACAGATCGAGCAAAGACTTACAAGCCGGATCCTCGCGCCTACCAGTTGGGAACTGACAGTTTAAAGCTGAGACGGGAGGAAATTCTTTTTGTTGCCTTCGCGGGCTGGGATGCCGCAGGGGCGAAAGCGTTCGGTTATCCGACCTTCTGGGTTAACCGTCTCAAACTGCCAGTGGAGGAATTAGGTGAAGTCCCCGATGGCCGCGGCAACGACCTTTCAGACCTGCTTGGATTTTTGGCAAAATAATCTGGCCGAGTTCAACGCCGTCGCCCGCACTTCTTCAGGGGCTTTGACGAAAGCTTCAAATCATCGCAGAGGAGGAATTATGAGAATTGAATCCGAACAGGCAATGAGCGTGCATCAAGGGACGCTTTCGAAGCGCGAATCCTGGGCAGCGATCCCACTACGCTTGATCGTAGGCTACGGCCTCATGGCGCATGGCTATGCCAAGATCGTGCATGGCCCTGAGCATTTTGCCGCCCTGCTGCAGGCGATCGGCGTTCCCGCGCCGGCGCTTGCGGGCTGGGCGACGATCCTCATTGAACTCGCTGGCGGATTGGCCGTGCTGCTTGGCGCCTTCGTACCGCTGGTCAGCGTGCCCATCGCGGCGATTCTTCTCGTAGCGATGTTTACCGTTCATTTTCCTTACGGTTTCAGTTCGGTCAAACTTCAAGCGGTGACGGCTGCCGGGGCCCAATTTGGTCCGCCTGGTTATGAAATCGATCTCTTGTATCTTGCCTGTCTGGCAACACTCGTCTTGGGCGGCACAGGGCCGTTCACGGCGGGCGGGCTATTTGCCGAGCTCAAAATCAGTCGGGAGCGCCAGGTTAGAGCTTCGTTGGTTGAATCTTGAATCCGCGCCACGGGTTCGTTACCGGCCCGATCGCGTTTCCATTCCGGCGAGATTACGGCGCGGCAGCGTACGGGATGAAGAGCAGCCGAAATTAGTCTGACCCTCTCCGGAATAAATCGCCGCCTCATGTCCCGTATTACCGAACGCGCGGCTTCATTTCGTTGTTTGGACGCATGGTGATGTGTCGGACGGAAGCCGCCAAAACATAACTCAAACATTCACGGAGAAATTAAAGTATGAAACTGGATTCATTGATTCGTTTGTCGGCGGTCGCTTTGGCTCTAGCGCTAATCCCAAGTCTTACCCAGGCCAGCGACCGAGGCGACGACAACAGGCGAGGAGAAGGTGGCGCGGTATTCACGATGGACAACGCCGCCGCGGCAAATCATGTACTGGCTTACCAGCGCGGTGCAGATGGAAAATTGAGAGCAGACGGCTCGTTCGCGACCGGAGGCCGTGGCACGGGCGCTGGTCTCGCCAGCCAGGGTGCCGTGGTTCTTAGTGCCAATGGGCGCTGGTTGTTCGCTTGCAACGCCGGAAGTGACGAGATTTCGGTTTTCCTCGTTGCCCCCACGGGGCTGGTTTTGGTCCACAAGGTACCCTCCGAAGGCAAACACCCCATCAGCCTGGCGTTACATCGCAATTTCTTGTTCGTACTTAACGCAGGTGGTCAGGACGGAGACAAGGACAGCATCGCTGGCTTCGTGTTTTTCGCCGGTCGACTGTTCCCGCTGGCCCATGCAACTCACGCTTTGAGCGCCGATAATACAAACCCGGCGGAAATCAGTTTTTCAACCGACGGCGAAGTGCTTGTCGTCACGGAGAAGGATACCAGTGTGATTGACACCTTCACGGTGGACAACGACGGCTCAATTGACAGCGCCAGGCACTTTCAATCCTCCGGTCAAACCCCGTTCGGCTTTGCTTTGCGCGGACACGATTTAATCGTCTCCGAAGCGTTCGGCGGTGCAGCAGGCGCAAGCGCCGCTTCGTCGTACGATCTCGACGATGACGGAAATCTGGAAGTTGTCAGTCCCTCCGTTCCTACGACTGAATCCTCAGCCTGCTGGGTCGCCGTGACCGACGACGGCCGTTTCGCTTATACCGCCAACACGGGCAGCGGCACAATTTCCGGTTTCCGGATTGCGTCGGACGGTTCATTGAACCTGCTTAACGCGGACGGCGTGACCGGAATCACCGGAACTGGAAGTTCGCCCGCGGACATGACGCTGTCCACCGGCAGCCGTTTTCTGTACGTCCGCAACGGAAATGGCACCATCAGCGCGTTTCTGGTGAAAGCTGACGGCTCCTTGAATCCGTTGCAGAGCATCAGCGGTCTTCCGGCTGGCGCGACCGGACTGGCAGGACGCTAATCCGTGACCGATCTCGCAACGTAATGAAGAACGACAACCGGTCGCCTTGCGTGCGGCGGCCGGTTGCGTCTCGTTTGATGTTTGGCATTCAGTTGGCCGAAGAGACCGTTTCCTGTCGGCTTGTCTTCGGCGCCAGCGAGCTTTCCACTCCGTTAACGGTCGAACTGTCGCCATCGCCTGACCCAATACAGTCGAAATGCGCACAATAGGCACGACCACTTCAATCCGAGCGCCCTGATCCGTGACGCCAGTGTGGTGGGCTTCTTCAAAAATCAGTGCCCAAGTCAGCGACCTCCGGCAAAGCCGGAGGCTTGTAATTGTGAACCGCTCAAAGCGGGTTAATCTTGGAGCCGCTCCAAGCGGCTTTGGCCTTCGAACAGTCCCAACTGCTCGAACCGTTGATCGGCCTTCTCTTGCTCTTGGATATTCAACCGCACGGCGGCTTCATTATGCCCCACGGTCGACACCCAATAGCCCCGTGCCCAGAGAAGTGCTGCCCCACAAAGTTCCGGCGCTTCCCGCCGTAGCTTCGCGCAATGTGGACGGCGCTC
>Ga0134126_10003623_pt1 | contig 19360 bp, 14 predicted proteins | sample KB31752_FD_96881 | JGI IMG/M metagenome (GOLD analysis project Ga0134126, IMG submission 96881) | Terrestrial soil microbial communities with excess Nitrogen fertilizer from Kellogg Biological Station, Michigan, USA - KB3-175-2 | ecosystem: Environmental > Terrestrial > Soil > Unclassified ...
AACAGGTAGAACGCGTCCACCTGTCCTGCGACGGTTGAAGCCTGCTGCGGAAATAATGGCAGTTGGAATTGCATCTATTCGGCTGTCCTAAAAGATCGGTTCTGCCTGGCTGCGTGGGCATCGCGACGGAACATGATCACCATGTATCCGCCCAGCACCAACAATGTAGCCAGAGCGCTCAATCGCAAAATGTTGAATACCACTGCTCCGTATTTGCCGCGCGCGGGATCGTACTGATAGCAGTAAAGAATCACTTGATCTACCACGTTCCCGATCTTCCCCTGGGAAGATTCAATCAGCCCCAGCTGAATATCGCGAGGCGCATATTCAATTCCGTAGTAGTACTGCGCCAGCTTTCCTTGCGGCGTGAGCAGCATGATTCCGCTGGCATGAGCAAACTGCTGGATCTGCGGGTCCCACGCATAGCGAAATCCGACAGCGCTCGCCAGTTTGTCGATCTGGTCCTGCTTACCGGTTAAGAAGTGCCAGCCCTGCGCCGCGCCTGGCCGTCGATAGCGCTCCAGATAGGTCTTTTTGCTTTCTGACGCTGTTTTCGGCGTATCGCGCGGATCAAAACTTACTGTGATCACATTGAAATCGCGTCCGACATCGAAACGCCGAATCCCATTGAAGGCGCCGGCCATCCCGTTCAATACCTGTGAGCACAACATGGGACATTGGAAGTAAACCAGGGAAAGAATCACGGGCTTGGACCCGAAATACTGCTTCAGCTGTACCGGATTTCCGTTCTCGTCCACGAACGTGAGATCGAGAGGAACCTGCTGGTTCAGGCGCTGATCAAGTCCGACCTTATCGAAGATGGTGAGCTTCTGATTGGTGGAGCCGCCCGGCGCAGTGGCTCCCGGCGGTGGCGGTACCTGGCTCCAGCCACTCAGGCTGGCGCACACCACCAGACCAGCTATCGCCGCCAGCTTCCGGATTGTTGTACAGCAAATCACTTCTAATCTCCTTAAGGAACGATCCTTCTGCTAGGGTACGATCCTTTTGCTTGGACCCGCCGGCACCATGGGCACGGCTGTTGGCAACATGGGTGGAACAAATGGCCCGCTCACCTGCGGCAACCCGCGCTGCACCAGCAGATCCATCGCCTGGCTCACCGGAATGTGAACACTTCCGTCCGGATTCTTACCCGCACTGGCCAGCCAATTGTTTTCCGTGCTGCGGAAAAGATTCATGTCGTACACATCGTCATACTGCAGCCGCGGACCGGGAAAGACACGCGCCAGGCGCTGGTCCATTTTTCCCCGCCCGTAGTAGTCCGGTACGGGTCTCACTGATTCCGGCTGCTCCGCCGGAAAGGGTATCTTTCCTGAGCTAACGGCCACAGGCTCTCGTTGCTGGTTGAGTTGCTGTTCAACGGTCGACATTTTGGGCTGGTTCGCCCTGTCGTAATGCTGCAGGACCCTGAAGAACGCGAAGACAATCAGAAACGCGGCAAATCCGGAGATCGCCAGCGAGACCAGGAAGAGCACAATTCCGCGAACGCTTATGTCACTCTCTTCGTGGCCTTCCTTCAAATGCAAACTACCGGACTGGGAATGAAAATTATCCATGTTTTGCTTCCAGCATTTCTACAAAATGTGGATCGTTCACCGGCATCAGCGACCGTTTCTTGAGCTGCATGAAGAACGCCCAGAGCCAGATGCCGCCGATCGCGATTGGCGCAAGAATGTACATCACCAGGTCAGGCAATCCGAATTTGCTGAGCCCTTCACCGGGATAGAAATTAGGCGCGGTAAACCAGACGAGGTCGATCAAGCGCATAAGCAGGATCAGATAGACCATCTTAATAATGCGCCTGCCTTCCCGTTTGAGATTGCGTGAGAGCATGATGAAAAACGGGAACAGGAAATGAATGAAGATCAGCGCCGCGCCAAAATACTGCCAGCCGCCCCGCAGCCTTACCAGGTACCAGCGGATTTCAGTCAGCAGGTTTCCGGACCAGATAATCAGCCACTGCGAGAACGAAACATAGGCCCAAAGGACCACGAAGGCAAACATGAGCTTGCCGAAATCATGCAGATAGTCGATCTTGAACATCCGCGAGACCGGCTCGACAGGCGCGAACTTTACCACGAGCCATATGGTGAAGCACAGTGCTGTGAGCACTTCGCCAACCATGAAGATCATGCCCCAGACCGTCGAAAACCATTTGGGGTCCAGCGACATGGCCCAATCGATGGAACCAAAAGTGATGGTGGCAGCGTAAAAGACGATTCCCGCACCACTGACGTTCTGCACTTTTACGAATTGCGCCGGCGTAGTGAGGCCAGCCTCTTCGCGATCGGCCCAGCGCCGCAGGAACAAGTAAAAGGCATACCACCCGGCGAAATAGATAATTCCACGAATCCAGAACCCTGCCGGAGTGAGATAAAACACCGCCTTCTGTCCCAACTCCTTGATGGCCTCTTCGTGCCCCATGCTCGCCCAGGGAAAGAGCTGCTTCATCCCAAAGGCGATGGGGAGCCAGCAAAGAAACATGATGGGAATCAGGCTGGCAGCAGCCTCCCAGAAGCGCCTGCCCACCCTGCCCCAGTTGCCGCCGCTGGCGTACTGCAGCATCAGTAGGACAAGACAGCCAAGCGTCATGCCCAGCCAGAACAGGAATGCGTAAAGCCAGGAGCGGAGAAAGAGGGTCCAACCATGCGGGAAGATAAACGCACAGGCCACCAGCGCGACAGCAGCCAGAATTCCGGGGATGATGCAGACACTCCCCCACCGGTTGATAAAGGCTGGCGGAGCGTAGTCCTGCGGGCTTACTCGGATAGCGCCTGTGCTCACTTCACGCCTCCTTTCACCGGCGTAGGCGCGGCCACTGGAACATTGGGTTGAAGCGCCGTAGGGCTGATGTAAGAAGTATCCGGAATCTGAATTGGCGGTGTCGGTGTATTCAATTGGTTTTTGTCTTGTGGCGGAACGTCGGCTTCAGTGGCGTTCTGGCTCAATTGCAGCGCGCGAATATAAACAGCAATCGCCCAGCGATCAGGAGGATGTATCTGCGCGGCATAGTCAGGCATGGCGCCGAAACCGTGACTGATCACGTCATAAAAATGTCCGATCGGAGCATTTCTCAGCCGGGCCTGGTGAAATGTGGGCGGATGTTTGAACCCGCGCTGTACGATCATGCCGTTGCCGTCGCCTACGCGAGAATGACAAGGCTGGCAGTAAATGTTGTAGCGCTCCTGGCCCCGCAGCATCAGGTTACGGTCCAGCTTGATTTCGGCAGGAAGCTCATTGCCGAAAGCGTTGCCGTGCTTACCACTCAGGTAGTAGCTGTTGGGATCGAGTTGCTCTTTATCCACATCGGCATTTTCGAGACGCGGAATCGTACCGGCCACGGGGAAACGGGCGGAGCGATGGTCGGGGAAAAACTCGCTGCCACGCAGCGGAATAAATTTGGGCTGATTGTGCATGTCCTGGCGGCAGCCGGATAGCAGCCATGTGGCCGCCATGGCCAGCAACAGCAAACGTACTTGCGTCCGGGCCTTAATACGGCACCTCCGAAACCTGAACCGGGTGTTGGCTCTCAAGAAATTTTCGCGTGTCGCCGGAGCTGAACCTGGGATCCTGCGATTCGATGCATAGGAAAAACTTGTCTCGGCTGGACGATGAGAAACTGGGCACGTTGAACACCGGATGATACGGTTGCGGCAGCCCATTCAATGCCAGCATGCCGAACACAGTAGCCAGAGAGGCGCCGAGCACCGCGCATTCAAACGTAACCGGAATAAATGCCGGCCATGCATGGAACGGTTTACCACCCACATTGATCGGGTAATTGATCACCGAAACCCAGTACTCCAGCGAGTAGCCGCCTATCATTCCCAGAAGCGCGCCAATCAGGCAGACCAGGGGCACACGATTGTGATGCGCGCCGATGGCCTCAGCCGCTTCTTCCAGCGGATACGGTGTATAGGTATCCATCTTGCGATAGCCGGCGGCAAACGCCGCCTCGGACGCATGCACCAGGGCGGTCGGATTATCGAACTCCGCCATCAATCCGTAAATTGGTTCGGCCGTGTTCATTCCTTCACCTTCGATTGTGGCAGCAGCGTGCGAATTTCAAAGATGGAAATCGCAGGCATGAACCGGATAAACAAGAAGAACAACAAAGTAAAGAATCCCATCGTCCCGATCAGGGTCATCATGTCCCACTTCGTCCACCAGTACATTCCCCAGGAGCTGGGCAGGAAGTCACGGTTCAAGCTGAGGACGACAATGACAAATCTCTCCAGCCACATGCCGGTCTGCACTATGGTGGACACCAGGAACAGGATCCACGGCGTGGACCTTACCTTGTTAAACCAGAGCGACTGGGGCGTAATAATGTTGCAGAAGACCAGCACAAAATAGAAGTGCGAATAGGGACCGTGCAATCTGTTGTGAACCAGCCCCAGTTCGAACTTGTCATTGCTATACCAGCCAATGAACATTTCGAACATGTACGAATATGCGACGATCATGCCGGTCGCCAGCATGAGCTTGGCGCAGTTCTGCAGATGCCGTAGCGTAATGAAGTCCTGCATCCCGTAGAGATAGCGGAACGGAATGGCGAGCATCAGCACCATAGCAAAACCCGAGAAGATGGCGCCGGCAACAAAGTAGGGCGGGAAGAACGTGGTATGCCACCCCGGAACTATGGCTACCGCGAAGTCAAGGCTCACCACGCTATGCACAGACAGCACCAGTGGTGTAGCCAGTCCGGCCAGCAGCATGTACGCAGTCTCGTAACGGTTCCAGTGCCGCGCTGATCCGCGCCAGCCCATGGCCAGCATGCCGTAAATCCGTCGCACAACCAGCGTCTTGGCCGAGTCGCGCAAGGTGGCAAAGTCCGGAATCAGGCCGATACCCCAGAACAGGAAGGAAACCGTGAAGTACGTTGAAACCGCGAATACGTCCCAGATGAGGGGACTGCGGAACTGCGGCCATACGCCCATCGTCAGCGGGATCGGGAACAGCCAGTAGGCAGCCAGCCATGGGCGACCCGTATGCAGCAGCGGGAACAAACCCGCCTGCATCACAGCGAAGATCGTCATGGCTTCTGCAAAGCGGTTGATCGAAGTTCGCCAGCCCTGCTTGAACAACAACAGAATCGCGGAGATCAGTGTTCCGGCGTGGCCGATACCGATCCACCACACGAAATTGACAATGGCAAATCCCCAGCCGACAGGGATATTGACGCCCCAGATGCCGACGCCCCGTCCCAGCAGGTAGGCAATGGCGGTGTTCAACATCCCAAACAGGGCCACGGCAATGGCCACGATCATCAGCCAGAAAATCGGGGTGTGCTTGCTCAGCACAATACCGCCGATCCGGTCGGTGACGGTACCCAGCGTGTGGCCTGGGCCCAGGATCGGCGGCCTTACGCCTTTTGGCGGTAATACATCAATTTCTTCGTCAATCTTTGTGGCCATCTACTATGCCTTTTTGTCGGTAACCAGTTCGGGATTCGGGTTGCGCACTTCCGCGATATACGTGGTGCGTGGACGTGTGTTCACTTCCGCCAGCAGCGAATAGTTGCGCGTCTGCGCTTTCATCTTCGCTACGCGGCTGTTGGGATCATTGATGTCGCCGAAGATGATCGCGTCTGCCGGACACGCCTGCTGGCATGCTGTTTTTATCTCGCCGTCACGAATGTCGATTCGGCCGTTGTGCTCACGGTCCTGTCTTTCCGCGTTGATGCGGGCCGCCGTGATCCGCTGAATGCAGTAGGTGCACTTTTCCATGACTCCGCGGCTGCGCACAGTCACATCAGGATTGCGGCCCAGCTTTTTCACCGGCGTGTCATAGTCGGCGTACAGCAGGAAGTTGAAGCGCCGCACCTTGTAAGGACAGTTATTGGAACAATAACGCGTCCCCACACAGCGGTTGTAAACCATGTCATTCAACCCCTCCGTGCTGTGTACGGTTGCGCCCACCGGGCAAACACCCTCGCAGGGGGCGTTTTCGCATTGCATACAGGGAAGAGGCTGGAAATAGACGCTGGGGTTGGCGGGATCCCCGGCATAGTAGGTATCGATGCGGATCCACATCATTTCGCGTCCGCGCTGCACCTGCTCCTTGCCGACGACCGAGATATTATTTTCCGCGTAACACGCGACTGAGCACGCCTGGCATCCGACGCAGGAATTCAGGTCGATGGCCATGCCCCACGCATTTCCCTGGTACCAGCCCTTCTCGCGAAAATCGGGATACAGCGATTCGTCTTCCCGGGGCTCCTCGGGAAGATTGTGTGCGTATTGGGGATTTTTCTGGAACTCCTCCAGGCTCGCCGTTTTTACCGGGTCACGCGTGTCCATGGTGAAGTGACCCTGGGTAATGGCAATGTCCCAGTGTTCTTTGGTCAACTGCAAAGTTCCGCTGCCGGAGTACTGTTCGGCAACGGGACGAACACTGTATGCGTCGTAGCCGGCGCCTGTGCCAACACTCCCGGTCTTCTTGCGTCCATAGCCAAGATAGAGAGTTACTGCATGGTCGGGGTGGCCGGGCTGCGGCCACGCCGGCACTTTTACCTTGCGTCCCGCAACGGTGACCTCAATCACGTTCTGCGCGTCCGACTGGTGGTCCCGGTTTACATGGCTATCGGGGTCTGATTCGGCGATTGTGCCCTGCTCGAGCTCGTAAAAGCCCATGCGATGCGCCATGTCGTAGCTGATGTAAGCAACGTTATCCCAAGTGCTGCGCGAAAGCGGCTTGGGTGTCTCCTGCAACCAGGGATTGTTGACGAAAGACCCGTCGAAGATGGTCGGATCGGGACGGAAAATGATTTCCGCAAACTCGCCTTCGCCACCAGCCACATGCGCAACTTGTGGCGGCGGAATCGCGCCTTTTGCCGCAACCTGCTTCGTCGGGAATGCGCTATCGGCAATGTAGCCATCGTGCAGCGAGCGACGCCACCATCCTTCAAAATCTTCGCCGGGATGCTGCGACCGCCAGTATGCCTGCACCAGATCGTAACCCGATGCGCTTGGCTGGTCGGTAAAGATGGCCACGATTTCGTTCGCGCTCTTGCCGTCATAGAGCGGCGCGATCATTGGCTGGATCAGAGATACAGCGCCATCGAAAGATCGCGCATCTCCCCATGATTCCAGGTAGTGCGCCATGGGCACGTGCCACGTGGCAAAATTGCTGGTTTCATTCTTATAGATAGCCAGCTGCACCATCATGCGGTTCTGGTCGGACACGAGCTTCTCGAGCGCCTGGCCAAACTCAAGATCGGCGGGCGCGTCGTAAACCGGGTTTCCGCCAAGAATGATCAGCGTCTCCACTTTACCGGCATTGATATCGTCTGCCAGCTCGCGAATGGATTGCGCGTGCTCCACTGGATCAATTTCAACCGGATCGATATACGTAACGGTCTGTCCGGCATTCCCGAGTGCGGCATTCATGGCGTGCGCCAGGGCATTTACTGAAGCGCTCTGGAATACGCCCGGAACGACAATTCCCTTGCCCTTATGCTGCATGAGCTCAGCCGCCGCGGCGTCAACCCACTTCTGCTGATCGGGGGATAACTGACCTCCACCGGCTCCGGCCACGCCAACCTTGGCAGCGAGGGCACGCGCAATATTCTCAATCTCCGAATTACGCGCAGGAATTTTGTGATCCGCCTTGGCTCCCGTGGTCGTGGGCGCGCTTTCCGCAACATACAACCGGTTCATGCCCTTCGCAGGATCCTTGCGCCGCGACATAAAGTCGCGAGCATAACGAACAAAGCCAGGGAACCACGAGCCGGAGAGGAAGTCGCCGTCGAGCGAAACCACAACATCGGCCGCATCAAATTTGTAAATGGAATCGTAGTAGGCGCCGAAGGCCGCCTTTGATCCGGCCCTCGCGCTGTCACGATGAACCGGCTCCCAGCGGTGCCACTTCGACTGTGGGAAGAGCTGCTGGATCGCCTTCATTTGCGACCCGAATGTCGGCGAGGAAGTTGCGCCGGTTAAAAACCGCAGACCAGAGCCTTGATTCGCCTTGTGATACAGCACGCGTCCGCGTATTGAGCCCAGGAACTCGCCCCATGGCCTCGGCTCACCCTTGAAGGTAATGTTGATAGACCGGTCGGGATCATACAAATCCAGAACTGATGCCTGGGCAAAAAGGTCAGTAGCGCCCAGACAGGCCCCGTGCTGCGGATTCCCCTCCACCTTCGTCGGCCGGAATTCATGGGTTTCCACCAGCAACGGGTGGGCATACCCATTGAAGGGCATGGCCGTAGCAAAAAAGATGGGCCTGCCGGGAACCAGATACTCAGGCTGCCGAACGTAAGGCAGAATCTGTTCCAGCGGCTGCTTGGTGCAGCCTGCCAAGCCGGCCAGCGCCATGGACGCTCCGGCCAGTTTCAGGAACCCGCGACGGGAAACCGGATCAAGCCATTCTCCAGCTCCACGCGGGAACTCGCGCTGCAGCAGCTCACCAAAGGCTGGCTGATCGGATAGCTCCTGCAGCGTACGCCAGTATTTCGGGCCCTTAGCCGCAGCCAGTTTCGCGCGCACCGTTTCCAGCTCCATGCTGGCTGCCTTGATCTCGCTGGGCGAGATCAGGTGAGGATGAGAGTCAGTGTTATTCGACATTCGCTTCCAAATTTTTCTTTCCACCTTAGCGATGGCAAGTGGAGCAGCTGGTTATATCCTGCACAGTGCGCAGGTGATATTTCGTTTTCAGGTCATCGCCGAGCCGCACCTGGCTGTAATACTGCTTGCCATTCCATTCCACCGGATGGTCTCCGGTTGGTTGCTGGTAGGTCATGTTGAAAACTTCTTCCTTCGGTCGAAGGTATTTTTCCGGCTGGCGATGGCAGTTCAGGCACCACTCCATCTGCAGCGTGTTTTCTTCATACATCAGCGGCATCTGGTCCACGGGACCGTGACAGCTGAAGCAGCCGACCCCTTTGGCAATGTGGATGCTGTGATTGAAATACACAAAATCAGGTAGATCATGCACCCTGGTCCACTGAATCGACTCTCCGGTGCGGAAGCTGGTCCGCAACGGCTGCAGCATTTCCGCGCTGGTCCACATCTGAGCGTGACAGTTAATGCACGTCTTGGTGGGCGGAATCCCCGCAAAGCTCGATTCTTCAACAGAGGTATGACAGTAACGGCAGTCAAGCCCCAGGCCGGCCACGTGGTGCTGATGGCTGAATGGCACCGGCTGGTCCGGAGCAATATGCTGGTTGGTCACGTAGGGCGAGCGCTGCAACTGAAACAGCGCGGCGCCAACGGATGACAGCAGGAGGACTACCCCCAGAATGCTGGCGCGGGCCAGAGTGTTTGCACTGCGGTGGAAAAGTTGTGCCATGGATTCTGTATCGGGCGACACTCACCTTCAGCGCCGTTGAAACGCATCTCGATGACGGTCCCGACTCGCTAACGAGCTTCAGAGCTCACCACGAAAACGGATGATTATAAATAACACGCGCGCTTTCAGCTACCCTTCACGCGAGAATTCCTTAAAAAAATTTTGCTGGAGCCAATGCGGCGCAACACGGCGCACGCGCCCAACCGGTTGAGAGTTTCTGAATGCGCAACTCTTCTCCGCATTCGAGAGCACTCAGTGTGCGGAAACAGCAGCGAACGGCTTCGCATCCTAACTTATAGGTGACGAAAGTAACCAACTAATTGAAATGGGAGAACAATCGCCGTGGCCAAGACTGCTGCTGATGTGCTTATAGAAGGATTGATCGATTGGGGGGTTGACACCATCTTTGGATTGCCCGGTGATGGAATTAACGGAATCATGGAATCATTGCGCACGCACCAGGAGCAGATCCGGTTTGTCCAGGTGCGTCACGAAGAATCAGCCGCATTCATGGCGTGCGCTTACGCCAAATACACCGGCCGGATGGGAGTGTGCCTGGCCACCTCTGGCCCGGGCGGCATTCATCTGCTGAATGGGCTCTATGATGCCAAGCTAGACGGCCAGCCGGTGCTCGCGATTACAGGACTGCCTTTTCACGATTTGAACGATACCCACACCCAGCAGGACGTCGCCACCGATCGTTTATTTATGGATGTGGCGGCATACAGCACTCGTGTGATGGGACCATCGCACGTTGAAAACGTGACCGAACTCGCATGTCGCACAGCAACTGCTTACCGCAAGGTAGCTCACATTGCCTTTCCCACAGACATTCAAGACATGAAGGCCAGCCGCAAGCAGGCATCGAAGCGCAATGTGGAGGGCCATGCTTCACTGGTGCACTCAGACAGCGGACACCTTCCCAGCGAAGGTGACCTGCGGCGCGCGGCCGAGATTCTCAATAACGGAAAAAAGATCGCGATTCTCGCCGGACAAGGCGCGCTGAGAGCAGGAGAGGCTCTGGAGCAGACCGCGGACAAGCTGGGCGCGCCCATCGTGAAGGCGCTTCTTGGAAAAGCAGCCGTTCCGGATGACAGCCCATTCACAACTGGAGGCATCGGCCTGCTTGGCACACGCCCATCGCAGGAGGCCCTGGAAAGCTGCGACACCCTGCTTATTGTGGGCTCGTCGTTTCCTTATATTGAGTTTTTACCCAAGCCCGGCAAGGCCAAAGCCATTCAGATTGATTACGACCCAATCAAGATCGGCTTACGATATGACGTACAGTCCGGGCTCGTCGGTGACAGTCGCCGGACGCTGGAAGCATTGCTGCCGCTGCTCACGCGCAAGCAGGACCGCAGCTTCCTGGAGAAAGCTCAGGAGGGAATGAAAGACTGGTGGGAGCTGATGTCCAAGCGCGCCACGCACCCCGATAAACCAATGAAGCCACAGGTATTTGCGCATGAATTGGGAAAGCGGCTGCGCGACGACGCCATCGTAAGCTCTGACAGCGGAACCATCACCACATGGTGGGCACGCCATATTCTTGCCAAAAAAGGGCAGATGTACTCATGTTCCGGCACGCTCGCCACCATGGCCTGCGGATTGCCCTATACCATTGCAGCTCAAATTGCCCATCCCAACCGGCAATGCATCGCGTTTATCGGCGATGGCGGCTTCACCATGCTCATGGGAGAGTTAGTGACCGCGGTTAAATATAAATTGCCTATCATCGTGTGCGTGATCAAGAACAACACCCTCGGGCAGATCAAATGGGAGCAGATGGTCTTTCTGGGCAATCCCGAGTTCGGAGTGGACCTGCAGCCAATTGATTTCGTGAGATATGCGGAGGCCTGCGGAGCAGCGGGGTTCCGCATTGAAGACCCAAAGGACTGCGGAGCGGTTCTCGACCGGGCTCTGGCGTCAAACATCTCCGGCCCGGTTCTGATTGAAGCTGTGGTCGATCCGTTCGAAGCACCCATGCCGGCCAAAGTCACTCTGGACCAGGCGACCAAGTTCGCCGAATCGTTGGTGCGCGGCGAACCCAACCGCGACAAGATTGTTGCCACACAGATATCGGACAAAGTCAGAGAACTGGTGTAGCAACTGCGACCCGAAAAGGCGGCCCTTAGGTGGGCCGCTTCTTCAGCAATTTGGGCTCTTCACCTGTCGCCGTGTCAGCTCCCGAAATTTGGCCCGCCTCAGGCACCATGAAGTCAACAACATACATCCAAGTTTTCGGCTGGACGTTGCTCCCAAACGCCGCCTACGGGGGCCCATGGACCGTTACATCTGTATTCATGCCCATTTCTATCAACCTCCCCGTGAAAACCCATGGCTTGAAGCGGTAGAGCGCCAGGATTCGGCGTACCCATACCATGACTGGAATGCCCGTATCGACGCGGAATGTTACGCTCCCAACGCGGCCTCACGCATTCTCGATGGAAGCGGGTTGATCAGCCAGATCGTAAATAACTATTCGCGCATCAGCTTCAACTTTGGTCCCACACTGCTTTCCTGGATGCAGGAGAACGCTCCCGGAACCTACGACGCCATCCTCGAGTCTGACGTCGAGAGCCAGAAGCGCTTCTCCGGCCACGGATCCGCCATCGCTCAGGCTTACAACCACATGATCCTGCCCCTGGCCAATGACCGTGACCAATACACGCAGGTGTTCTGGGGGCTTCGCGATTTTGAAAAGCGCTTCGGGCGGATGCCCGAAGGCATGTGGCTTCCTGAAACGGCAGTGGATATTTCCACCCTGGAAGTCCTTGCGCAACTGGGGATCAAATTTACGGTGCTGACGCCACGCCAGGCCGGCAGGGTCCGGAAGATCGGCGGCAGAAGCTGGAAAGATGTGAGCGGCGGCCGGGTTGACCCGACGCGCGCCTATCTTGCCAAACTTCCATCGGGCAAGACCATCAACCTGTTCTTCTATGACGGTCCTATTTCTCAGGCGGTAGCCTTCGAGAAGCTTCTCGAAAGTGGCGAGCAGTTTACCTCCCGCCTGATGAGTGGATTTTCCGACAAGCGTACCTGGCCGCAACTCATGCACATTGCCACGGACGGCGAAACCTACGGCCATCACCACAAGTATGGCGACATGGCGCTGGCCTCTGCACTCTCCAGGATTGAATCCGATGACGGCATCAAACTTTCTAATTACGGAGAGTTCCTGAGCAAGTTTCCGCCGGAGGTGGAAGTACAGATCATTCCTGACACGTCGTGGAGTTGCTCCCACGGCGTGGAACGCTGGCGCAGCAATTGCGGCTGCAACTCCGGCAGGCCTGGCTGGAACCAGGAATGGCGAGCGCCTTTGCGCGAAGCGCTCGATTATCTTCGCGACAATGCGGCTGCAATCTTCGAGAGCAGCGCCGCACAGTTGCTCCACGATCCCTGGGCTGCCCGCAACGATTACATCGATGTAGTACTTGACCGCACTCCGGAAAACCTCTGGTTTTTCTTCGAGAAACACTCGCGGCGGCAGCTTCGTTCGGAAGAAACGGTGCGCGCCCTGCAGATGCTGGAAATGCAACGCCACGCCATGCTCATGTACACCAGTTGCGGCTGGTTTTTCGACGAGATCACAGGCATAGAGACCGTTCAGGTGCTGCAATATGCGGGACGGGTAATCCAACTGGCGCGGCAGGTTGCAGACAAGGACCTGGAACCGCAGTTTCTGGAAATTCTCTCGCGCGCCAAAAGTAACATCCCGGAATTCGGCAATGGCGCACAGGCCTACCAGATGTTCGTTGTTCCCGCTGTGGTCGATCTCTGCAAGGTGGCGGCGCATTTCGCCATCAGCGCCATGTTTGACGGCGATCATGAACCTCCAAAGTTCTGTTTCGAAATCACCACACGTGACTACCGTCGCCTCGAGTCAGGTGTAGCCAGGCTTGGAGTAGGACACGCACGCATCACCTCCACCATTACGCGTGAGAGTCGCGAACTGGGATTCGCAGGAATCCACATGGGCGACCAGGTGCTTCACGCCGGAGTGCGCGATTTCGGCACGCAGGAGGACTACGTTACTCTCGCCGGCGAAGCTACAGCCGCCTTTACCGCCGGCGATTTTCCCGAAGTCCTGCGCATCCTCGATAGCCACTTCGGTGAAATGCAGTATTCACTCCGGTCTCTGTTCAAAGACGAGCAGAAGCGGATTATTGAAATCATTTTGAGCCAGACGCTGCAGGACGCTGAAGAAAGCTACCATCGCGTCTATCAGAAACATGGCCCCCTGTTGCGCTTTCTCAAAGACATGGAACAGCCCGTTCCGGAGGTACTGCGCATCACCGCGCAGTTCGTGCTCAACACAGACCTGGAACGTACTTTCAACTCGGAACCGGTAGACGCTGTGCGTATCTCCATGCTGCTGGAGCTGGTCAAACGTGAAGGCGTGCAGATTGAAGAAGGCTCCGTGGGGCATGCAGCCAGCAACGCGCTGACCCGGTTGATGGAAGCGCTCGAACAAACGCCTCAGTCCGTTGCCGTCCTGCAGAACGCGAACGTACTGGGCTCGATCCTGGAGATGCTTCCCTTCCGGGTAAGAACCTGGGATGCACAAAACATTTACTACTCGCTGCTGCAATCTGAGTATCCCGCCATGAGCCGGCGACATGACGAGGCTTCACGGAACTGGGTAGAAAATTTCCTGGCGCTGGGAGAGAAACTGCATGTCAGCGCTCCGCCGGTTGATTCACGAGTTGAACTGCGCATGGCAAGCTGAACAGCATTTGAGGTGTAGTCATGAGAACCAGAAATAAATTCATTCTGGGCGGCCTTGCTGCCGGTACCGTGGCGGCTGGAGCAGCCGCCGGCCTGGGCGCTTTTGTTGCCGGCCGGCATCTTCTAGGACGAGTTCGGGAACTGCGCGACCAGCGGCTCGACTCATTGGGCCTGCGCGGAGACGATCTGCGCGGCCAGACCGTATTCATCACCGGGAGCTCGCGCGGCCTTGGTCTGGCGCTGGCTGAAGAGTTCGCCCATCACGGCTGCAACATTATTCTCTGTGCGCGCGACGAACAGGAACTGGCTCGTGCCCGTGAACAGGTCAGCCACCTGGGAGCTGACGTGCATACCATCGCGTGCGATGTCACCAATCAGAGCGACGTGGAACGGGCGATTGATGAAGCCAAAAGACACTTTGGACGCATCGATGTTCTGGTAAACAACGCAGGCACAATCTCAGTCGGCCCTGTGCTCACGCATAAGCTCGAAGACTTCAAAGAAGCAATGGACGTGATGTTTTGGGGCACGGTGTATCCCACGCTCGCTGTGCTGCCGGACATGGTCGAGCACCACCATGGACGAATCGTCAACATCACCTCGATCGGCGGAAAGGTAAGCGTTCCGCACCTTCTGCCTTATTGCAGCGCCAAGTTTGCCGCAGTGGGGTTCTCAGAAGGCCTCCATGCCGAACTGAAGAGGTTTGGCGTGCACGTTCTCACCGTGGTTCCCGGGCTGATGCGCACCGGCTCTCATTTGAATGCGCACTTCAAAGGCCGGCACGAACAAGAGTACGGCTGGTTCGCACTCAGCGGGACCAATCCATTGTTCTCGATTTCTGTGGAACGCGCTGCGCGACAGATTGTGAGCGCCGCGCGCAGAAGACAGCCGGAACTCGCGATCAGTTGGCAGGCGGAACTGCTGGCGCGCTCTCATGGCCTCGCCCCTGAGCTTACGTTGCGAGCTTTAGCGCTGGTCAACCAGTTACTGCCGGACGCGGATGGCGCATCTTCACACAGGAAAACCGGGCGAGACAGCCAGTCACGCGTAACTCGCTCGCCGCTCACCGCGCTGGGTGAACGCGCGGCGCGCAGATATAACCAAACTAGCGAGACAGCATAGACCACCATTGGGGACCATTCATGCCAGGCCAGGAAGTAACACCGGGAGACTCGAGTACGAAGAAAGGCAAGTTGGTACAGTTCGACAACAAGAAAAGCAAACGCCGGCAGGAACAGCCCAAGCCTCCCTTCCCGAAGCAGCACCAGGAGCGGCCCGGGAAGGAAGCTGAAATGGAACCGCGCCCGCGGTACGAGGCTCCCTTGTATCGCGGCGCGGAGAAATTGAAAGGCAAGGCGGCACTGATTACGGGCGGAGACTCCGGCATTGGGCGGGCGGTTGCCGTTCTGTACGCGCGGGAAGGCGCGGATGTTGCGATCGTCTATCTGCCCGAAGAACAGCGTGACGCGGAGGAGACCTGCCTGCAAGTGGAAGCTGAAGGGCACCGCTGCGTTCTGATCCCAGGCGACGTCGCAGATCCGAGATTCTGCCGCTGGGCAGTCCAACAGGTAATCAATGAATATGGCCAGCTGGACATTCTGGTCAACAACGCGGCCTTTCAACAGCACCAGGAGTCGGTCGCCGACATTACAGACCGCCAGTTTGAAAAAACCTTCCGCACAAATATCTTCGGCTACTTCTATATGGTGAAAGCGGCAGTCCCTCACCTGAAACGGGGTAGCGCCATCGTGAACACCGGATCGATTACCGGACTCCAGGGCAGCAAGGCGTTGCTGGACTATGCAGCCACCAAAGGTGCCATTCATGCGTTCACAAAATCGCTCGCGCAGAATCTGCTGGACAAGAAGATCCGGGTGAACTGTGTGGCTCCGGGACCGGTGTGGACTCCGCTGAATGTCGCCGACAAGGATGCTGACAAGGTCGCTGACTTCGGCAAAAATACGCCGATGGAGCGTCCCGCACAACCTGAAGAGATCGCGCCCGCCTACGTTTTTTTTGCTTCGGAGGCTGACTCGAGTTACATCACAGGCGAGGTGTTAACCCTGCTGGGCGGAGAGACGACGGCCGCCTGAGCGCGGGGCTTTGAGACCGTGCTCATATAATGTCTGGTTCATGGGAAACCAGACACTCGCGGCCGGGGCAGCGTCAGGCACGCTCGTTGACCGGCGAGCGTCATCACGCAAATTATTTCTTTCCATTGTGGTGTTGGCGTGGGCCATCGTTTACTTCAGCACCATCTTTCATCCGCCGTTGATGGATGATGCCGATACCGTCCATGCTGAAGCCGCAAGGGAAATGGCCCTAAGCGGCGACTGGGTCACCCTGCACATCAATAATGGTTTCCGCTACCTTGAAAAAGCTCCACTGATCTATTGGTGTGTTGCCGTCAGTTTTAAGCTGTTTGGCGTTCATGACTGGTCGGCGCGGCTGCCGATTGCCCTGGGCATGCTGGCCTTGCTGCTGGTGGTTTACCGTCTGGGCCGCCGCATCTACGGTGAAGAAGCCGGATTTTATTCCGCGCTGGTTCTGGCGACCGGCTTTGGCCCCTTCATCTATACCCGGTTTCTGATCCCGGAGATGTTGGTAGCACTTTGGCTCGCGCTTGGTTTTGATTTCTTTCTGACAACCTTGGAACAAGCGGATGCGGGTGAAACCCCATCGCGCTGGGCGTGCTGGGGACTGGCCGCTACCATGGCGTTGAACGTCCTTACCAAAGGATTGATTGGGCTGGTCTTTCCCATCGGAACGATTGTCATTTATCTGCTGCTTACTAGAAATCTCCGCCATCTGTTGCGTCTGCGATTGCTTTCGAGCTTTGCGACCTTTCTCGTGATTGCCGCGCCGTGGCACATCCTGGCTGGAATCCGCAATCCTGCACAGGGACAGGCCCGAGGATTCTTCTGGTTTTACTTTGTCAACGAGCATTTTCTTCGTTATCTGAATAAACGCTACCCGGCCGACTATGACACTGTACCTTTGTGGTTGTTCTGGGGACTGATGCTTGTGTGGCTGATGCCGTGGACCGCCTTTATCGTACAAGCCCTGCGGCAAGTGCCGGCAAAGTTGTCTGCTTTTCGCGCCGGTCTGAATCCGAAGCAACGAAGCACACTGCTCTTTGCATTATGGCCCTTGGTCATCCTGGTATTTTTCAGCTTCTCAAGCCGCCAGGAGTATTACGTGATGCCCGGTCTGCCCGGCCTCGCATTGTTGCTCGGCGGCTGGCTGACGAGAGAGTGTAATTCCTCGCCGAATAGCCGCGATCGCCGCAGCGGCAAAATATCGTCACTGATCCTTGCTTTGCTGGGAACGGCAGCATGTGTGGTTTGCATCCTTCTGACGTTGCAGGCGCAAACGCCGCCACCGAACTACGATATTGCCGAACTGTTGAAGCAGAATCCCCAGGACTATGCGCTCTCATTCGGCCATTTTCTTGATCTCACTCCTCAAGCCATGGGAGCGTTCAAAGGGCCGTTATTGATGACCGGCATAGCCTTTGCGTTGGGAACAATTTTGAATTGGTTTCTGCGGCGAGCTGGCCGCGCGTTTGCCGGGAACCTTGTTCTCACCGCTATGAGCGTGGTGTTACTCCTCGCTGCTTATCAGGGGCTTGTCGTCTTCTCTCCTGTGCTTTCATCCCGGGCTCTTGCGGAGTCTATCGAAGCACACTGGCAGCCTGGAGCCATTATTGAAGATAACGGCGATTACGAGGCAGCTTCCAGCGTGAACTATTACACCCATCGCCAGCTCCGTCTTCTGAACGGGCAGTGCAACAACATCTGGTACGGATCAAAGTTTCCCGATGCCCCGCCTATCTTCGATAATGACGCGTCTTTCCAGAGGTTGTGGACGGGCCGGCAAACTGTGTTTCTCGTGACGGACGCAAAAGCTAAACCTGGTGGGGAAGCAAAAGAAGAATGCCCGCAAACCGAAAAACTTCCTGCCTATATAAGCAGAGATGGCGCCTGTATTTTGGCGAAGTGGGGAAGCAAGCTGGTGCTTACCAATGAGCCGAAACTTTGTCGTCAGGGTCCGCGGCTGTAACCATTTTGTCCTTTCGCGGTGCAGCTGGACGGATCCTGCCGTTCTCGAGTATGAAGATGTCGCCACGCCAGTGAACCTTGTTATCGCTGAAGCTGGCGAACCAGACCCAGAAAGCCACCAGGTCGCGTAGCGGCAGCAGCCAAAGATGTTTTAGAACGCCTCGGTCGTGCACCACTCCAAGACCAACCTGCATTGCCACCGCCGTGCGCATCGTGGCAGCAGCAGCCAACACCGCCCACGACCACCAGGCGCCGGCAGAAAGCAATACCGCGAAGAGCGCCCACGGAAGCGCAAAAGTCAGCAGCAGTCCAATGTAGCCCATGCGCCGGGAGTCGCGCGTGCTGCGCGCCCACCGTATCTGGTGTTCGAAAAATTCAACAAAGGTGTATGCGGGCAGATGAGTTTCGACAACAATGTCTGCAAGTTCAACCTGGTAACCGGCACGGGAAATACGATAACCGAGTTCAAAATCGTCGGCCAGATAGTCCACCAGAGGAGTCAAGCCTCCGATGGCGTCCAACGCTTTGCGGGACATTGCGAGCGTAGAGCCCAGAGCAAAATGGATACCATCTTCGATCTGTCGCGCTACCAGCACTCCCGGAATGAAATCCGTGCTGATGCCCAGCGACTCTAATTTTGATCCGATAGTGTTCGCAGGAATGCCGCGATAGGGGCAGGTCACCATGCCAACCTGCGTCTGAGCAAAAGGAGCCATCACACGGCGCAAATAGTCGGACAAAACGTAAATATCGCTATCGTTGATCAGCACATGGTCATACTTTGCGCGTGCATACATCTGCACCAGGTTGCTGACTTTCCGGTTCGTGCCCAGTGTTTCAGGACAGACCAGCAACTGGATACGGCAGCGGGGGTATTCTTTCATCAACCGCTGCACGGCTTGCACAGCTGGATCGTCCGCTTCGCTCACACCAAAAATGATCTCGTATTCGGGATAGTCCTGATCACAGTGGCTGCGGAAGCTTTCGTACATTTGCGGATCGACCCCACGAAGCGGTTTCAGGATCGAAACCGGCGGCATGTAGTCCGGCAGCTTCTTTTTTGAGTCACGCAGGAAGGCGCGCGCGCTCCACAGACACAGCGCATAAAAACCGATTCCGCAAAGCGCCAGCAATGCGGCCAGTATGGCTGGTAGGTAGCTCAGCATTTCTTTGCCAGGTGCATTCTAAAGCGACGTTCTCCACCTACATTATGCTTCTCATCTTGGCGTTGAAAGATTTAGATGCAGAATTGCCGCCGTCGG
>Ga0134126_10003624_pt1 | contig 19359 bp, 17 predicted proteins | sample KB31752_FD_96881 | JGI IMG/M metagenome (GOLD analysis project Ga0134126, IMG submission 96881) | Terrestrial soil microbial communities with excess Nitrogen fertilizer from Kellogg Biological Station, Michigan, USA - KB3-175-2 | ecosystem: Environmental > Terrestrial > Soil > Unclassified ...
AGGGCGTAAAGGGCGCGCTTTTTCCCGGTATTGTTCCGCCGTTATCGGGCTACTGCAATAGTTGCCAACGACAACTATGCTCCGGTTGCTCAGGCTGCGTAACGCAGTTTGAAAGACCACTTTGAAGTCCTGACGGGTTAAGCTCCGCCAGGCGGGGTTCGGAGGCACCTGGCAACAGAAGCCTCCACTTAATCTCGCCCGGTCAAAACGCTTCCTGCCGCAGCTTCGCGTTGACCGCTGCTGATTTCGGGTCCGAGCCGGAGTACCATGCAGGCAAAGGGCGAGTCGGGCGGGTCTATCGAGACTGCCAGGACCGAGGGCGATGGGACTCAATCATGGCGACCGATCATATTCGTTATGACGTTCTCGCGCGCGATGCGCTGCGCGGCGTTCTACACAAGGTCTTGAGCGACGCGGCAGCGCATGGCCTGCCGGGTGAGCACCATTTCTTCATCACCTTTCTGTCCAAGGCCGAAGGGGTGGAGCTGTCGCCGCGGCTGCTCGTCCAATATCCTGACGAGATGACGATCATCCTGCAGCACCAGTTCTGGGATCTCGTGGTGTTGGAGGATCGCTTCGAGGTTGGCCTGTCCTTTGGCGGCATCCCCGAGCGGCTCGTGGTACCCTTCACCGCCATCAAGAGCTTCTTCGATCCCTCGGTGCAGTTCGGTCTGCAGTTCGAGCCGGCTGACGGCGCGGCGAGCGAAGCCGCCTCGCCCAAGCTGCCGGCAGCGCCGGCCGCGTCCGCGCTCGCAGCACCTGTTGCACCGACCGCGGGACCCGCAGCCGGTGAAAAGGCCGAAGAGCCGGCCAAGTCCAGCGAGGGCGCGGAAGTTGTCCGCCTCGATCGCTTCCGCAAGAAATAAGCCACGCGTCCATCCAAACGACGTTGCATTTGCGAACGCTGCGACCAGCACTGGCGCAGTCGGTGTTCAAGATCGCAACGTCGGGACTGGCATATGGCATGATGCATTCCACCGCCGACAAGGACGCGCGCCTGCAGTGAGCGCGATGCGGCGTTCGCCCGTCAGACCCGCGCACGCGCGGCGAGAATTCCGCAAAGCCCGCCGCGTATGCGCATCGAGCGAAGTCGAAGAAAGCGGCGCTGCGATCGGGACAAACTGACACACCGGGCTTGATCGCGCCTCACACCCGGGAAAGTACGGAGCGTGAATCCGTTTACGGCGGAGCGATATGACTATAATCATGCCGGCAAAGGCCGAGACTCTTTGGACTATTGTCGTTATACCCGCTGTGATACAGCACAGATATTTCGTTTTCGCAGAGCGAAGCCCGTTTTTTGATGCTATCACAGGGCGTTTTTGGCAGGGACTTCCCAGAAATGAATACCGTGCCGGCCGGTGCGCGTTTTGGCTTTGCGCAGCACTTGCTCATTTTCAGAATTGTCGCGTCTTCCAGACCCGTTTCATGAGGGTGGTGATGGGGGAAGTGGTCAATCTCAAGCGTTTCAAGAAACGCAGTGAGCGCGAGCAATCGGCGAAGGCGGCCGAAGCCAATCGTGCGCGATTTGGAAGGACCAAGGCCGAGCGCACAGCCGACGCGCGGCGCGCAGAACGCGCGAAGGAGCTGTTGGATCAGCACCACATCGACGACGGAGCCGGGTCATGAAATCCCCCGTCGTCAAACGCTCGATCGTCGTGGCCGGTCACAAGACCAGCGTCAGCCTCGAAGAGGCGTTCTGGAACGGCATGAAGGAGATCTCGGGACTCCGCAACATGACGCTGTCCGAGCTCGTCGGCGAGATCGACAGCAATCGCCAACAGGGCAATCTGTCCTCGGCAATCCGGCTGTTCGTCCTGGATTACTTCAAGAGCCGTGCCGCCGCTGCCGTGGCGGCGGAGCCGAAGCCGCAAGGCGAAACGCGGCCGCAGCAGTAACGAAGCGCGGGCGCGGACGACGAGCGCGCGCCATGTCGTGACGCGCGCCGCGGTTCGTTTTGTTGGTGGCCATCAATAAACAAGGGCGGTCCCGGACGGCTGGTCCAGCGCTGCCGCGAGCGTGCGATACTCGGAGCAGTCGGTCCCGCAGATTTCGGCGATGCGGCGCAGATGGTATTCGGCCTGCTCGCGGTTGCCCTGCTCGATCTGCCAGAAGCCGTAATAGTTCCAGGTCAGGACGTGATTGGGATCGGATTTGAGCGCGCGCTCGTACCAGACCTGCGACATCTTGTAGTCACCGAGCTTGCGATAGGAATAGCCGATCAGGTTGGCGATGTTGGCGTAGTCGTCGTGGTCGAGCGCCTTGAGCTGATCGATCGCAGATGTGTAATCGTGGCGATCGTAGATCGTGTCGTAGGCGCGTTGATATCCCTGAATGAAGGCGGGCTCGGAGAGGAAGGATTGCTTGCCGGCCTTCTTGCCCTTGTGGCCGGAGCGAACATTTTGCGGAGACTTTGTCGCGGGCGAGACCGGCGATGGATTCATGACATTCGAACCGGAGGGGTCGCCGCCGCCGCCGCCTCCTCCGCCGCCACCCGCGGCAAAAGCCGGCGTTGCCAGCAGCGCTCCGGACAGAGCGACAAGCGTTACCAACCTGATCGATGATTTGATCATGCGTGCCTCCTCCTTTTGCCGTGCGTTATTGCGCGTCGTCTGTGCCGAACACCGCCTTGAAGGCGCTATTCCGAACGCAGGCTTGCGCTCACCTGACTGTGAGCGCGTTGTTTGCCGGACCGGCAGGAAGCCAATGTTTTTATAATCCCTCTAAGGTGCGCTTGCTGGCGTGCCAACAACTTGACGTTCCGCCTCGCGATTGAAAATTAGAGTTTATGAGCAAAGCCAATGGAACCAAGCAGCCGTTGCCGCTCGGCCTGGCACAGCGCGGCTATTCGGGTGTGATCCAGCATCTTTCCGCCGGCGAGGCGGGCTCCGCGCTGGATGATATCGAGCTTGAAAGCCGGCTGATCGAACTCGGCTTTGTCGAAGGCGCGCGGGTTGAAGTGCTGCACGAAGGCATCGTCGGCGGCGATCCGATTGCGGTTCGTGTCGAAAACGTCACCATCGCGGTGCGCCGTCGCGAGGCCATGGCCATCATCGTCGCCTAGCGCATGATCCGGAAAAGCGTGTCGCGGTTTTCCGAAAAGATCATGCGCAAAACAACAACCTGAAGCGCGATCGATCCCACAATGATCGCGCTTTGGACGACCGGACATTGAGACATGGAAAGCCCTCTGATGCATCTCGCCCTGGTGGGCACGCCGAACAGCGGCAAGACCGCGCTGTTCAACGCGCTGACCGGCAGCCGGCAGAAGGTCGCGAACTATCCAGGCGTCACCGTCGAACGCAAGGAAGGCTCTTTCGTCACGCCGAAGGGGCGGCAGGTTTCAATGGTCGACCTGCCCGGCACCTATTCGCTGCGCGGCCGCAGCCCGGACGAGGAGATCACCCGCGACGTCGTGCTCGGCCGCACCGCGGGCGAAGCGCTGCCCGACCTCGTGCTGTGCATTGCCGATTCCACCAATCTGCGGCTGACCATCCGCCTCCTGCTCGAGCTCAAGAGCACGGGCCGGCCAATCGCGCTCGTGCTCAACATGTTCGATATCGCAACGCGACGCGGCGTCAGCGTCGACGTGCCAAAACTGTCGGCTGCGCTCGGCGTGCCGGTCGCCACCTCGATCGCGGTGCGCAAGGGCGGCACCGCCGATTTGTTGCGGCTGACCGATGAGCTGTTGGTGCAGACGCCGGCCAAGCCGCGCGAAAATCTCTGGCAGTCGCTCTCGGTGTCCGAATTGCGCGCAACGCAGCGCGAGGCCGACCGCATCATTGCCGCCTCGGTCAGCCTGCCGGCGCGCCCGGACACCTGGACCGGGCGGATCGATGCGGTCGTGCTCCACCCGGTCGGCGGGCTCGCGATCCTGCTTCTCATCCTGTTTGTGATGTTCCAGGCGGTATTCGCCTGGGCGCAGCCGTTGATGCAATTGCTGTCGTCGGGCTTCGATGGCCTCGGCCAATGGGTCCATGACACCCTGCCCACGGGGCTGTTGCAGAGCTTTTTGCAGAACGGCGTGATCTCCGGCGTCGGCAGCGTCATCGTGTTCCTGCCGCAGATCATCATCATCTTCCTGTTCATCCTGCTGCTCGAGGATTTCGGCTACATGGCGCGCGCCGCCTTCCTCATGGACCGCATCATGGGTGGCGCCGGCCTGCACGGCCGCGCCTTCATTCCGCTGTTATCGAGCTTTGCCTGCGCGATACCCGGCATCATGGCGACCCGCGTGATCGACAACCGCCGCGACCGCCTGACCACGATCCTGATCGCACCGCTGATGACCTGCTCGGCGCGCATTCCCGTCTACACGCTGATCATCTCGGCCTTCATCCCGCCGAAGCTGATTTGGCGCTGGATCAATCTGCAGGGGCTCGTGATGTTCGGCCTCTATGCCGCCGGCATCGTGAGCGCGCTCGGCGTGTCGTTCCTGATCAAGTCCTTCATGTGGCGCGACTATCAGCCGGCGCCCTTCATGCTGGAGTTACCCGACTACAAGATGCCGCGCCTGCGTTCGATCGTCATCGGCGTCTACACTCGCGCAAAAATGTTCCTGCATCGCGCCGGCACCACGATCTTCGCGATGATGGTGCTGATCTGGTTCCTGGCATCGTTCCCGCAGCCACCCCTTGGTGACGAAGGTCCTGCGATCAACTACAGTCTTGCGGCCATCATCGGCAAGGCGATCGCGCCGCTGCTCGCGCCGGTCGGCTTCAACTGGCAGATCGCCGTCGCACTGATCCCGGGCATGGCCGCGCGCGAAGTCGCGGTCGCGGCACTCGGCACGGTCTATGCAATCGAAGGCGGCAAGGAAGCGGCCGCTCAGATCGGTCAGGTGCTCACCACCAAATGGAGCCTTGCCACCGCGCTGTCACTGCTTGCCTGGTACATCTTCGCCCCGCAATGCGCATCCACGCTGGCCGTGATCCGCCGCGAGACCGGGAGCTGGCGCTACATGGCGCTCACCTTCGCCTACATGCTGGCGCTCGCCTATGCCGCCAGTCTGATGACCTACAACATCGCCGTCGCGTTCGGTGCGGGCTAAGGACTGATCACCGGAAATAGTGCACGAGCACCTGCAGATCGGAGGGCGAGGCCGCTTTGCCGCTCAGATCAGCATCGATGACCCGACGGCAGACCTCGACGGTCGCATTGTCGCCGAGGTCATTGGCAGCTTCGAGCACAAGCCAGGCCATTTCCGCCGGAGGGCGGTCGAGCTGTCCTTCGCCTGAAGAGCGGAGAAGTGCAGTATTCATGGTGGTGTCCTCTCGCTGATGCGGGATCCAAGCTTCAATTCACGGCAAGCCGAACCTCGGCGCCGGCAGGTGGTTCCACAGCGTCGGTATCCCGGCGCGACTGGTAGAATTTGAGAACGCTCATCGAGGTCGCGGCGTTGAGCCGGCCGAATTCGCGTTCGAGGTCGCTCAGGTCCCGCGCCGTGATGCGATGGTCCTTCGCGGACACGAACAACAGCGCCATGGTGGTTTGCCAGGAGAAATGCAGCGCCTTGGCGAGAACCAGGAGCATCTGCTGATCGGTGTTCACGAGCACCCGCTCGATCACGTCGACCGGCAGCGCGCAGAGCAGCGACAGCCCGACCGTGACCTCCTCCAGCTTGTGCGAGAGCGCATAGCCGGCGATGCTGGCTTCGTTGAGATTGCCCAGGCGGTGCTGCGCCGTCACCACGCGCTTGGCCACGAAATAGCTTCGCGACACCGGACCGAACTTGGATTGCAGCTCGCCCGCGACGCCAACGACCGAAGCGCCGATCGCCTCGACCATCTCCGGACGCTCGCGCGCCAGCCGCTTGCGCACGTCGTCGGTCGCCTTGGCGATGAGCTGCTGGAACAGGTGCCTCGGGATATCCTTGCGCAGGCCGAGCTGCTCGGCGAGGATCGAATCACCCTCGGCGCGCTTGACCATATGCAGCAGGCCGGGGCTGGAAAAGTTTGCGCCGCCATTGCCGGCCAACGAATTCACCACTGCGCGATTGCCGCGCGCGATCAGCACGTCGGTCACGGACTCGCCGATCGACTTGCGCCTCGAGATCGCGAGCATATGCTCCTGGCTCTTGCTCCAGGAATTGGCAATCAGCGTGTCGTCGTCGAGATGGACCGACTGCTCGAGCACGGGCCCGGCGACCTCGATCGCATCGTCGAAGGCGAGCTGCTGGATGACGTTGGGGGGCGCACCATCAAAATGGGCAAGCCGCTCGGAGAGCTGCGCGCGGACTTCGACCTCGATCTCCTCGGCAAGGCGGCCGATGACGCTGCCGAAGGTCAGCACCTCCTCCTCACTGTAGCTGCCCGCGATCAACAGATCGGTCGCATGCCACAGGGCGCGCTCGCGGCTTTCGGCCGTCCCGCGCAAGATCGCCTCGTCCAGATCCCGCAAGTAAGATTTCGTCAGCCCCATCATCCAACCTTCAAACGCGACAAACCAGGCAAGCGCGACTGCCGTTCATAGCAAACGGTTCCGATGATTCCGTAAAACCGGATCAGCGCTATTGCGCTCAAATTCCGCTCAATTGCGGGCCGACCGGTTTACGCTTCGCTAACGCTGCTGGTCCGCGAGGTCGCGAAACGGCTGCGCCGCCTCCTCCACCCAATCGCGGAACAGCATCAGGAGCGGCAGATTTTTCGGGCGCGGCGCATGCACGAAATAGTAACCGGTCGATAGTTGCAGCGGCTGGCCGGCCAGCATTTTCGCTCGACCGGCGCTGACATGGCGCCCGATATAGGCCATGTCCATCAGCGCGACGCCGGCACCCGCGATGGCGGCGTCGAGCGCCTGTGCGCGGGTCTCCACCGTCAGCCATTTCATCTTCGCCGGGAATGCGCGCTCGGTCTTCTGCCATCGCGACCAGTCCATGAAGCGCGAGCGGGCCCGGATCAGGGGCACGCCCTGCCCTGCCTTCGGGCGAAGCCGCGCGGCGATAGACGGCGCAGCGATCGGCATCAGCGTCTCCCTGAAGAGAAGCGTCGCAGTCAATCCCTTCCACGCGCCGCGGCCGTGACGGATGGCGCAATCGACATCCTCGCGGCCGAGATCGACCGCGCGTGTCGTGGTCGAGATCGCAACTTCGATGCTCGGGTGCCGCGCCTGGAACTGCGCAAGCCGTGGGATCAGCCAATGGGAGGCAAACGTCGCCACCGTCGAGAGGCGGATCTGGCCGCGGGCGCGCTTGAACGGTTTGACCGCCGCCTCGATCCGTTCCAGCGCATCGCCGACACTGGCCAGCAGCCGTTCGCCGTCCTCGGTGAGAACGAGTTTCCGTCCCGACTTGCGCACCAGCGCGACGCCGAGGCTTTTCTCAAGCTCGGCGATCCGGTGCGACAGCGCCGAGCGCGTGACGCCGAGCTGATCGGCCGCCTCCGCCAGGCTGCTCAGGCTCGATAGCGAGGACAGCGCCGCAAGCGCGCGCGCCGACGGGATCGCGGGACTTGGCATCTCAAGAACCTGGCATCTCAAGAACCTGGCATCTCAAGAACTTGGCACCTCAGCCTCCGATTGGTGAGATAATCTCACCAATCGACGAGGCAGATCAAGCTAGCATCGGCCCTCTTTCGCCAGGATACGGACGATGAGCATCGCGCATTTCCGGCAACTCGCCGACTACAACCACTGGGCCAACAAGCGCGTCTATGCGGCGGCGTTATCAATGCCGGAGGAACAGTACCGACGTCGGACTGGCGTGTTCTTCGGCAGCCTGCATGGCACGCTCAATCATCTCCTGCTCACCGACCGCATCTGGCTGAAGCGGCTGACCGGCGAAGGCGAGCACCCGAACCGGCTCGATGCCATCCTGTTCGAGGATCGCAACGAGCTCGCCCGCGCGCGCATGGACGAGGACGCGCGTCTTGCGCGCGTCATCGCCGGCTACAGCGAAGCCGACCTCGCCGCGCCGATTTCCTACCGCACCACGTCAGGCGCGCCGCAGCAGCAGGTGTTGAGCGATATCCTGCTGCACCTGTTCAACCACCAGACCCATCACCGCGGCCACGCGCACGCCTGCTGCTCCATCGTCACCGGCAAGGAGCCGCCGCCGCTCGATCTCCTGATGCTCCAGCGCGGCATGCCGGCGCCGGAACTAGCCGTGTAAGCCGCGCCGTTTTGTTTTTCACGGTGCCCTAGCTGCGTGGAATCGCGAGCGGCCGTATCTCGCGCGCCTGCGCCGCGAGCCGGATCGCCGCATTCGCCGCGCCAAAGCCCTGATAGTTGCGCCGCTCGACAATCTCGAAGAAGAAGCGGTCATCGAAGACATGGGTATAGACCTGGAAGAACTCGCCCTCGCCCTCGCGGTCGTAGAGGATCCGGTTGGCGCGCAATGCGGCCATGGTCGCGCCGTCCAGGTCGTATTTGGCCTCGATGTCATCATAGTAATTGTCGGGGATCTCCAGGAAATCCGCGCCGCGGGCACGCATGTCCTTCACGCTTGCAAAGATGTCGTCGCAGCAGAAGGCGATGTGCTGGACGCCCGAACCGAAGAACTCCGAGATGAAGCGCGCCGAAAGCGTGCGCATCGCAGCCGAGCCGTTGAGGATGAAACGCAGGCTCTGCTCGGTATTGATGATGGCCTGGCTCTGCACCAGCCCGCGCGGATCGGCGATTTCCTGCTGTGGCAGGCGCTTCAGATCGAGGATGCCGGTATAGAACAGCAGCCAGGACAGCATCTGGTCATAGGGCATCGAATGCGAGATATGGTCGACGGCGCGCAAGCGATCGGCGGCAGCGCCGACGCTGCCGACCGCCTGGAAATCGGTGTCCCAGTTCCTGCCAGCGGTGTCGAGGAAATAAAGCAGGCTGCCGCCGACGCCGTGGATCGCCGGGATCTCCAATTCCCCTGGCCCGACCGGCGTATAGAACGTGCGCGCCTTCAGCGCCTCGGCTCGCGCCATGGTGCGGGCCGCGTCATCGACGTCGAGCGCGATCGCGCATACGCCGGGACCGTGGGTGACGTAGTGGGAATGCGCGAAACCGTCAGTCTCGCAATTGATCACCAGCTCGGCTTTGCCCTGCGACCAGCGCTCAACCGCTTTGCTGCGATGCTGGCCGGTCTTGCGGAAGCCGAGCTGGCCGAACAGCGCCGCGAGCTCACCCGCTTTGGTCTCGTTGACGGCGAATTCGACGAAGCCAACGCCGTGGCTGTGCGCCTTCGGCACCAACACCTCGGACGCTTGTCGTGGTGCTTGTTTTGGCGATTGTCTCGATGATTTGGCAGCGAGCTGATCCTCCAGCAGGATCAGCGAGCGCATGCCGTCGATCGCGGTGCGAGCGGCGGAGCCGGCACGGAACTGGTCGTTGAAGATTTCGAGCGACAGCGGCCCGGCATAACCGGTCGCGGCGATCGCCTCCATGAACTCGGTAACCGGCAGCTCGCCCTGGCCGGGGAAGCAGCGGAAATGCCGGCTCCATGAGAGCAGGTCGAGGTCGAGCTCCGGCGCATCCGCCAGCTGCACCAGGAAGATCTTGTCGGCGGGGATGGACCGGATCGCGGCCGTCGGCGTCGACCGCGCGAGCGTATGGAAACTGTCGAGGATGACGCCGATCGCCTTGTGATCGGCGCGCCGCACGATCTCCCAAGCGTCGCGATAATCGCTCACATGCCGCCCCCAGGCGAGCGCCTCGAAGCCGATGCGCAAGTCCCGCTTGGCCGCCAGTTCGCCAAGCGCATGGAAATCCGCGGCAGCCCGGTCGATGCCGCCCAGCGAAGCCGGCGACACATTGCTGCAGATCAGCAAAAGGTCGGTCTCGAGCTCGCACATCAAGTCGAACTTGCGCTCGGCCCGGGCGAAGCAGCGCGCGCGCTGCGGTTCGGACATGCCCTCGAAATCGCGGAACGGCTGGAACGCACAGATCTCAAGGCCAAGGTCGCGGCAGAGCTTTGCGACCTCGGTCGGGTGTCCGGCGAAGGAGAGCAGATCGTTCTCGAAGATCTCGACCGCCTGGAATCCCGCGGCAGCAACCGCGCGCAACTTCTCGTCCAGCGCGCCCGAAAGCGAGACGGTGGCGATCGAACGCTTGCTCATGCCGCACTTTCCTCCATGACCCCACCCCGAAATAACCGTCCGATCAGCGGATCGTTCAGTACCTTCTCGGCCTTGTCGACGAGGCGGGTGCGGCCGACCTCGCGCGGCTGTCAAGCCGCGTATGAGGCGTCGCGCCGCGCCGCCATCACGCGATCGAACGCATCGCCCATCACCGACACGGATGGTGAAAGCCCCGTGAACAACTCGAATGCATCGGCGGCCTGGCAGATCGCAAGCTCCCGGCCCGTCATGATGCGCGCACCCTTGGCCCTGGCCGCCAGCAACAGCGGCGTGAACAACGGTGAATAGACGGCGTCGGCCACCCATGATCCCGCATGCAGCAGCGCTTCCGGCACCGGCATGCCCCTGCTCGGCAGCATGCCGACCGGCGTTGCGTTGACGACGCCGACGGCGTCCTTCAGCGCGGCCTCGACGCCGTCGGCGACGACGATGCCGCTTTGACCATGCAACAGGCTCGCGAGTTTCTCCGCCTTCGCGCGCTCGGTATCGAAGACGCGGACTTCGCTGACGCCGAGGCTCGCCAGGGCGAAGGCGATCGCCTTGCCGACGCCGCCCGCGCCGATCACGGCGACCGCGCCATGGCCGGAGTCGGCGACGAGGTCGGCCGCCGCCCGCGCAAAGCCCGTGGTATCGGTGTTGTGTCCGATCAGTCTGCCCTCGCGCACCACCACGGTGTTGACGGCCTCCATCGCGGCAGCCCCCGGCGCGAGTTCGTCGAGCAGTTCGACGACCGCCTCCTTGTAGGGATAAGTGACGTTGACGCCGGCGAAGCCGAGCCGACGCACGCCGTCGAGCATCGCGCGCAAGGCGGCGCGGTCGGCACCGGCGACCTCGATGAGCTGATAAAGGCCGCGAAGACCGAGCGCTTCCGCGGCTTCCTCATGCATCAAGGGCGAGGCAGAATGGGCGATCGGTGCTCCGATCAATCCGGTGAGCACGCGTCTTGGCGGGTCAATTTTCGGCACTGTCGCTATCGGGTCTCCCTGATGATGATCCTCACGCCGGGCCCAGGATCGTGTGAGTCCCGCAAACGATAGCGTTTCCGCCGCCTAACACAATTATCCATTCATCGCACAAACCTAACATGATGTTATTTTTTTCGGGGACGCGGATTGGCGCCCTTTGCCGCCGCCTTGCCGGGCTCCAATGCACGCATCTCCGCGCGCAATGCGTCGATGAAATATTCGACATGCAGCGACAGCGAGGCGCCGCGTTTCACCGCGATATAGGTATCGAACCGCGTCGGCTCGACGATCCGGATCAGCTCGACGCCGGGATAGCCGCCATGGGCGAGGGTGAACTGGTCGATCACGGCGATGCCGAGCCCCGCCTTGACCAGCGCGCAGACGGTGGTGCCGAACCGCGCCGTGATCGTGATGTCGTAGCTCAGTCTGTTGCGCGCAAAGATGTTGCACATGATCCGGCCGTAGGGATCGTTGGGATCGATGCCGATCAGGGGATAGCGCGTCATCTCCGCGGCCGACACCTGCTTGCGCCCGGCGAGCGCGTGGCCGAGCGGCACGATGCAGAATAAATCACCGGATGCGAGCGGCAGGAAGTCGAGGCCGGAATGATCGAGCCGGTAGCTCATCGCGACGCACTCGCCCTTGCCCAGCAGCAGATAGTCGATCGCCTCCTCGATCTTGAGGATATTGATGTCGATGCCGAGATCGGGATAGCGACGGCGGACGCGCTCGATCGCGCGTGGCACCATCACCTGCGAGATGCTGGGCACCGAGCCGACGCGCAATTCCGACAGCGCGCCATGGCCGATCTTGAAGATGATGCCGGAGAGATCCTCGACCTTCTTGTAGACGCCGTTGATCTGCTCGAAGATGTTATGTGCCTCGGAGGTCGGAAAATAGCGGCCGTTCTGGCGCTGGAAGAAGCGGATGCCGAGCGAACGCTCGGTATATTTGACGAGACGGCTGATCCCGGGCGCCGACACGTTGAGCAGCTTGGCCGCACCGCCGATGGTGCCGGTCACCATCACGGCGCGGATCACCTCAACCTGGCGCAATGTCACCATCTGATCAAATTCCCCCGGGCGCCGCTTTCCGCGCGAAGCATAGGCCGCAAGCGCATGATCGCAAGCCGGTCACGGCTGCGTGGGCGGCGTCAGCACGAGCGGCGGGCGCGGCGTCGGCCTTGGCCGGGCGGGCGCCGGCCCCGGCGCCGGCCGCACCTCGATCGGTGGCGGCAGCGGAGCTGCCTGCTGGCTCACCAGCGGCGGCGCCGGTGGCGCAACCGGCCGCGGCGCCAAAACGGACTTCGGCGTCAGGCGGCGCGGATCGCGGCCCGGCAGCGGCACGTCGTTGCGCGGCGGATTCGGCTGGACGGCTTGCGGCGCTGCCGTGGAGGGCAACGCAGCCGTCGAAGGCGGCAGCGATTCGACGGGCGGCGGCTCGCCGCGCTCGAAGGCGTCGAGCCGCTTGGTTTCGCGATCGATGGTCCGCACCGCAAGCCATGACGACAACGAAGTCACGTCGAGCATCGGGTTGAGTGCGTCGGGCGTTCCCGCCGCGAAAATCCGGATTTCCGGACGGCTGCTCGCCGATCCGATCGCGTTGGCCGAAAAGCTCAGCCGCAGGTCCGCCCGGTCGGCCAGCATATCGTAGCCGCCGGAGACGATGACGTGCGCGTTGGCCGATTCGAGTGTGGTGGCGTCGATGCGCAGGCGACCGTCGCGGATGTTGAATGGAATTTGTGCCGTGGCAACCCGCAGCCTTCCCGCCGCCAGCACCGGAGCAACGAGCTGGCGCAAATGATGATCGTCGGTGGGCTGACCGGCATCGCTGGCGTGGATCGCAACATCGAAGGCTTGCGGATCGAGGCCGGGAATGCTGGCCGACTCCAGCGTCATGGTGCCGCTGCCCGACAACGCGCCCGCCAGCGCCGCGACGCTGCGGCCGCGGCTCATCAGCGTCATCTGCAGGGAAGCGCGGCCGGACGGCATCTTCATGCCGCGATAGTGCAACGCAGTGCCGTCGACACCGGAAAAATCCAGGCGCGAATTGATCAGGATGCCGTTGGGATCGGGCCTTGCGTCGATCGTGGCGGTCACGTCGCCGCCGCCGATCTTGCCCTTGAGGGACTCGAAGGTCAGCGACTCCCCGTCGCTCTTGATGACCCCGCTGATCGGAAGCAATTCGGCGCCGCCCGGCAACGCCCCACGCAGCGCCTGAAATGCGACGCGGCCACGCCAGCCCTTGATGAGGCCCGAGTCAAGCGGCGCGGTCGGATCGTGGCCGGCAGCGCCGATTGCGAGCGCAAAGGCCGGCGCCAGATCGAGGCGGTCGAGCCCCACTTCGCCGTCGACTGCGCGCTCGTCAGCGAGCGCCACGACGAGATGTCCACGCAGGCGCGAGCCGGCCGCGACACTATCGATGTCATCCAGCGTGAGCTTGTTGTCGGCAAGAGAGGCACGCGCGAACAGGCGGATATTCTGCGCCAGCGCATCGGTCGGCTTGAGGCCGAACATCGGCGCGAGGTTGACGCTGCGGACCTTCAAGTTCACGCTGCCCTTCGGCGCATCGCCCCATGGCTCGGCCGTGCCCTGCGCTTCCGCGTCGATCCCGCCGCCCCACATCTTCGCATTGACCTCCAGCGGCCGGCGCCACACGCCGCTCGCCGATCCCACGAATTGCAACCTGCCGTCGGGCGCTGCGACCGCGCGATCAAGCCCGAGCAAGGCCAGCAGGGCATCGCCCCGCTCCGCCGAGAGTTTTGTCTCGACATTCACCTGGCTGCGGCCAAGCGCATTGAGATCGAAGCTGCGGAGCGAAGCGAGCTCGGGCTTGGCGGTGATGGTGGCCGTGCCGTTGAGTTGCGGCGCGCTGAGCTCGAGGGCGGCACGCGCATCGGCCAGCGTCGCCTTGGCGGCATTCTTGCCGACGTCGAGCTGAAGTTTCAGCCGCGCCGGACCCGGGGCGGTTGCCGCGGCCTGCAGCCGTGAAGCGAAGGACGGCGCGAACGGCGCCACCATCGCCGTGAGCTGACCGAGCGAGCCCGCGCTTGCGCTCAGCGCAAGGTGGCCGGTCGCTCCGCTCCGGTCAAAACTGCCGGAGCCTTCGACCGTCGCGCCGCCGGCTTGGCCGAACTTCAACTGGTCAAGCAACAGTGTCTTGGGGCTGTAACCGAACTTGACGGCGAAGGGTTTGAGTTCCTGCCCGGCCGAGTGCGCGCGGCCGATGTCGAGCGAGACCGACGCCTCGTCGGGCCAGGCGGCGTTGGGACCCGCCACCGACCTCACGAACGCGCTGGCTGCGTCGAGATCGAGACTCTCTGCTTTCAGCGCCGCTTCCAGACGCGTCCCGTGCGGTGGACGCGGCGCCGACAACGCGACGCGGCCCTCGATGGCACCGCCGTCGATTTCCGCGTTCAGCGCATCGATCGCGATCCGGTCCCGGCTTGCGGTGACATCGCCGACCAGCCGAAACGGCTTCTTCGCGCGGCCGGCCGCGTCGGTACGGCCCTGCAGCCAGGCCAGCAGCAGATCGGGATCGGCAGAATCGATATCGAGGGTGCCGGCGAAGCTGCCGGGCGGCCCGGAGGGCTTTCCGCTGCTGCTCGTGAACGAAATCTGGGTGGTGCCGGGGGCGCGCAGATCAAGCCGGTCGACAGCCCAGGATGAAGCATCGCCGCGCACGGCTAGCGAAACGTTCTGCAGCGGCCGCCCGCCCATCGTGATCTGCTCGGCGCCGGCCTCGATCCGGGTTTTGATCGGCGTGTGCGGCAGCTCCGTCATCAGGGCATGCAGCGCCGCCAGAAGGCGCGCAGCTGTGCCGCCGCCGTTGTTGCCCTTGTCCATGTCTTTCGCGAGAAACCGGTCGGCATCGAGCTGGCGCGCAGACAGCGTCACGCGCAACAGCGGCGACGCGCCGAACCTGACATCGCCAAGGCCGGTGAACTTCAAGGCGCGATCTTCCTCGCCGTAGCTCGCCTCGATCTGCTCAAGCTGAGCCGCCGCATGGTCGGCCTTGAGCTTCGTCGCGACGCGCCAGGGTGTTGCCGCATGGTCGGCGCCCTTTTTCGGCGGTGGTGTCGACAGCACCAGCGTGCCGTCGAATTTCGGCGCACGCGCGCGGAAAGCAAGCTGGCCGTCGAGGTCGATCGAGAGCGGCAGTTCGGCCGGATCGATGGTGAGGTGCACGCGGGTCGCTGTGCCGTCGGGATTCTGGCCGGAGGAGACGCGGAACGGATAGCGCGTCCCCTCCACGGTGAAATGGCCGTCGCCGCGCACCGAACCTGCGAGCGAGCGCATGTCGCCGGAGAACGCGATGTCGTTCAGTTCGAGCGTGGATCGGCTCGCCGCGTCATGCAGCGCGATGCGGCCGGTGAGATTCAGTCGGTCGATGGAAAGCGAAGCGAAATTGAAACTGCCGTTCCAGGCCGGCCAGTCGACGCGGCCTTGCGGGTCGAGGCCGAGATCGAGCGACAGCCCGGCGATATTGAGTTGGTTGGCGCGCCATTGACCGCGCATCAAATCGCCGAGCGAGAACTCGACATCGAGCTTGTCGGCGCGGATCCGACCGAGGTCATCGGCGCCGCCGACCGCGACCGAGCGCAGTCGCAGCGTCGGCGTCGGCAACAGCCGCGCATCCAGTGCGCCCGCCACGCGCACCGGAGCGCCGATGATCTTGCTCGCCTCGGCCTCGAACTGGGGCCGGAACTGGTTCCAGTCGATAAAGTACGGCCCGATCAGCGCCGCAATAAGCGCCAGTATGAAGGCAATTGCCAATCCGAGCAGGGTCGTCTGCACGGGGTCTCCTCTTGGACATCCCACGCGCGGGCGATCCCTCCGCCGCCACACCGGGGCCCTCCATATATAGAGGCAAGTATGGCGAAGTCACAGCACGCTAAAGTGACAGCTTGACGCTCTCGCTCGCTCACCAGCTCGCGGGCAGCCGCTTCAGCCCGCGCAGCACGAAAGTCGGCCGCCATTCCGGATTTTCCGCATCATCCAGACTGAGCTCCGGCAGCCGGCGCAAGAGGGTCGAAATCGCGATCTCGGCCTCGATGCGCGCGAGCTGCGCGCCCAGGCAGAAGTGGATGCCGCCGCCGAAGGAGAGCGGCTTGACGTTGGGCCTGCCGATATCGAGCCGGTCCGGACGGTCCGGATAGACAGCCGGATCGTGATTGGCCGAGCCGAGCAGGCAGAGCACGGACTCTCCCTTCGGAATGCGCTTGCCGCCGAGATCGTCGATGTCCTCCAGCGCCACGCGCCCCGTCATCTGCACCGAGGAATCGTAGCGCAGAAATTCCTCGATCGCGTTCGACATCAGCGAGGGATTGGACTTCAGCAGCGTGAGCTGATCGGGGTTGCGATAGAGCGCGAGCAGCCCGTTGCCGATCAGGTTGACGGTGGTCTCGTGGCCGGCGCCGAACAGCAGGATGATGTTGGACGTCATCTCCTCGTTGGAGAGCTTGTCGCCGGCTTCCTCGGCCTGGATGAGCTGCGTCGTGAGGTCGTTGCCCGGATTCTTGCGCCGCATCTCGAACAACTGCTCGAAATACATCCGCGCCATGGCGCCGCTGGCGTTGGCCGTGGCGATTTCCTGCGGGCTGAGCGGCACGGGATCGAGGATGCGGCCGCCGTCGCGCGAGCTCTTGTAGAACGCCTCGCGGTGCTCCTCGGGGATGCCGAGCATGTCGCAGATGATCGTGACCGGCAGGCGGAATGCGAAATCCTCGATCAGGTCCATGTGGCCCTGCTCGATGACTGCGTCGATAGTCTGGTCGACCACCTCCTGGATGCGGGGGCGCATGTCCTCGACCCGGCGCGCGGTGAAGGCCTTCACCACGAGACCACGGAGCCGCGTGTGGTCCGGCGGATCCTGCTGCAGCATCCAGTGGCTCATGCTGCGGAAGATCGGCTCTTCCATGATCTTCGGGCCATAGCGGCGAACGGTGCGCTCGACATAGTCCTTGCCGAAGCGCTTGTCGCGCAGCACGACACTCACCTCCGCATGGCGGCTCGCGACGAACGCGCCGTGCGCATTGACGTGCATGGGATCGGTGTCCCGAAGCCGCTCGTAATGCGGATAGGGATCGCGGATGAAATCCGGCGACAGCGGATTGAACAGCGGATCGGCTGCCGTGGTCTGCACATGCTCGTTCATGGTGACCTCATTCCGGTGGTCGCAAACTCGATACACTATTGTATCGAGTTGCATTCTGCCCTAAAATCCGTGGATGTCAAGACAGAGAACCCGTCCGACCAGAGACGAAACCTGCGACAAACTGTTCGAGGCGGCCGCCCGCGTCTTCGAGGAACAGGGCATCGGCAACGCCAGCATCGAGACCATCGCGGCGGCGGCCGGGTTCACACGTGGCGCGTTCTACTCCAACTTCAAGAGCAAGGACGAATTGATCATCGCCATGCTCGAGGACCATGTCGAGCGATCGATCCGGCGCAACCTCGACCTGCTTGCCGAGCACAACAACATCGACGACTTCCTCGATGCGCTGAAGACCATGGACCGCAGCAAGCAGGACCCGCTCGGCCGCGCCCCGCTCCTGCACATGGAAATGATCCTGTTCGTGGCGCGCGCGGAGAAGCGCCGGCCCGAGCTTGCGGAGCGCCTCCGCGCGCGCCGCAAGCTTGTCGCCGACATCGTCGAAACATCACTGAAGCAGGACGGTCGCAAGGGCCTCCTCAATCCGGCCTGGACCGGCGCGATCCTGCTCGCGCTGGAGGACGGCTTCCGCCTGCACCGGCTGATCGATCCGGAGACCACGGCGGCGGACAGCTTTTTGCGCGCGATCTCCGATCTCCGGCGCGCCCTGGGGATCATCGCAACCACCTGACACAGGCGCTACTGCGCGGCCGCCGGACGCACCCTGCCCGCGACGGCGCGGACCCGGCCGGGCGAAGCCTGCCAGATCGCAAGGGCCGACAACAGGCTTACGCCAATGCCGATCGCAAACGCGATGGTGTAGGCGCCGGTCAGATCATGCAGGAGGCCGGTGAGCCACGGTCCCGCCGCGCCGCCGGCAAGCGCCGCCAGCATAATGGTGCCGAAAATGCTGCCGAAGTGCGCGCCTTGAAAGATCTCCAGCACCACCGCGCCCATGACCGCGGTGAGCCCGTAGCCGAGCGCGCCTTGCGTGAACACCATGAGATAGACCAGCCACAGGCTCGGCTCGTATTTCAGCGCGACCAGCGCGGCGAAGCAGATTGCAAAGCCAAGGCACGAGATCGCCCAGATCGCCTCGCGTCCGATCCGGTCCGAGGCATATCCCAGCACGATCTGGCCGGGAATGCCGAGCAGCGAGACCACGCCGAGCGCCCAGACGCCGACATTCGGCGAGAAGCCGATGTCGAGCAGGAATTTGGTCTGGTGCACCTGCACCGCGTACCAGATGTAAAGGCCGCAGAAATAGCCGAGTGCGATCCACCAGAACCGCGCGGTCGCGAGCGCGCGCGGCAGGGTCCAGTCGGTCGCGGCCCAGACCGGATCGACGATGTTGGAGGCGGATTTCACGGAGGCCGCATGCGGCGCGGCGTCGCCATCCGGCTGCAGGCCGATGTCCTCGGGGCGCTTGCGCAGCAACAGATTGATCGGCGCGAGCACGATCAGCACCATCAGCCCCATCGCGGTGCAGGCGGTGCGCCAGCCGCTGTGCTCGATCAGGAACTGCACCCAGGGCAGCAGCGTGACCGAGCCGATGCCGACGCCCGCAAAAGCGATACCCATCGCCAGCCCGCGGCGGCGGATGAACCAGTTCGGCAGGAACAGCGAAAAGCCGGAATAGCCGAGGCAGACGCTGCCGGCGCCGACCATGACGCCGATCGTGACATAGAGATGCCAGGGCGCGCTGGTGAGCGGCGCCAAGAGCAGCCCTCCTCCCATCAGCGCAATACCAAGCTCCATCACCGCGCGCGGACCGGCGCGATCCATCAGACGGCCGATCAGCGGGCTCATGAAGCCCGATACGACAAAACCGAAGGAGAAGGCGCCCGCAGTGACGCCGCGCTCCCAGCCGAACTCGTTCAGGATCGGCGGGAAGAACAGCGAGAACGCGGTGCGCGCGTTGACGCCGATCCCCATCGTGATGAAGGTGACGGCGACGACGACCCAGCCGTAGAAGAACGAAAATTTGAGCGGAGACTTCCCCGTCATGGCCGCCGCGTCCATTGCCCGGCGTTGACGGCGCCGACCGGCGCCTCGCCCTTGATGATCGATGCGACCTGCCGCACCGTTTCCAGCGCCTGATGCTCGATCGCCTGCGGCGTCAGCCCGCCGATATGCGGGGTGGCGATCACGTTCGGCAATTTCGCCAGCTTCGGCATCGGCATCTG
>Ga0134126_10003625_pt1 | contig 19358 bp, 16 predicted proteins | sample KB31752_FD_96881 | JGI IMG/M metagenome (GOLD analysis project Ga0134126, IMG submission 96881) | Terrestrial soil microbial communities with excess Nitrogen fertilizer from Kellogg Biological Station, Michigan, USA - KB3-175-2 | ecosystem: Environmental > Terrestrial > Soil > Unclassified ...
CCAAACAATGGATCACATGGAACGATTTACCCGGCTGAACGAGCTTAGCGAACATTATGCACATGAATTTGAAACTAATGGGTTGAAACATGTGCAGATTCAAAAAATATAATTATGATTTGTGGAGGATAAATTGGCAATAGCACAATTTGCAAAGATCTACCCAGATGTAATTGGGCAACAGCCTGTTTCCCAATTACCATGGAGACTAGGATATAAATGACAAAATACACTAGCAATATATTTAACAAAGTTAATAAAAGTCACTTTTTAACCATAGAAGAACATCGACATATAGAGCTTGAAGCAGAGAAAGATGGTCTTGATCTGATGGATTTGGCGGCTGGGGCAATAACTAATTATATAGAACAATTACCATTTATAAAAAAGAAAACTATATTAATCCTGGTTGGTAAAGGAAATAATGGCGGAGACGGTGTTAGCTGTGCAATTAAATTAATAAAATTAGGTTATTCTATTACATTATTACTTATGTTTGATAAGTTAAGCCCAAACACATTCAAACTTATTGGAGAATTTAAACAGCTAAATGGTGAAGTTATAACAGAGTTACCCGTTAATATATCTAAATATGAAGTCATTATTGATGCTGTTATAGGTATTGGCATATCAAGTGGATTAGACAATAAAACACAAGAGATTTTTAATAAAATAAACAATTCCGAGAAATTCGTATTAGCAGTTGAGGCGACGACTATATGACCCTATTTTATACTTATTTCATCATTTTCAAAAAATATATCGCCAACCCATTGATTTATATTGATTTAAATTTTACACAAAATCAGTATACTATTTTTTGCCTTAATCCATATTCTCCCATAAATTGTCCGCATATGTCCGAATAGTTCCGCAATAGTTCCGTAATAGTTCCGCAATAAATTATTTAATTGACCATTTACGTGATCTGGTATTACCTTTATAAGTAATGTAACCGCTGTCTTTGAGTGCATTCAATTCATTCCTAAGCCATCTTTCAGATATAGATTTACTGAGCTTAAACCTTATTTCTTCTTTTGTGAGTTCATGATCTTGTTTTAGTATAGATATGATTTCTTTTTGCCTAATAGTTAATGACGGGATGTCATTATTAACAGATTGGGTTGTATACCCAGCACCTAATGAATGCTTAAATGGTATTGTTAGTAGGGTTCCAAGTGAATTTTGCTCATAAAATGGTTTAGGATGCCCAGCTTTTATACACTCATCTATTATCATATGTATACCACGCCCCCATGTTTCACATATCTTATGATAGTATAAAACATTTGCAATTAGCGGGTTTCTTGGTATTGATTTATTTAATTCATTTAGATTATTTAATGATACACCCCGAGGGAATAGACCATAGTTCCATATCTCAAGCCTATCATCATATATTCCCAAACTTACACTACCGCCATTAAAACTATAGTCCCTATGGCACAAAGCATTGGCAACAGCCTCTCGCAACGCAACGATAGGTAAAAATGGAGTGTCTTTACGTAAAATCTCACCCTCAGGAAAAGTGCTTGCAATAGGTAAATACATATTTAAAAATGATAATGCTCTATCTAATAATACAAATATATTACCAAATACCCGCTTATTATCAATAAATTCTGACTTGTCAACTCCCCTAAACCTAGCCATTGCTAACACACATTGCGGGTATTTCTTACCTGGATCTTTGCCAAATAAAACTAATCCGGCATTGTTAATTTTATTTTCTTCAACCAGCCCTAAATGCTGTAACCCTTCCCATGGATCATCGGTTACATAACTACTAGGAATCCTACCATTAAGCCCACCTTCTTTTAGTGTTAATAGAATTTCTTTAGTATCAAGGTTATCTATAGTGATATTTTTGGCAATAGCATTTTCCCAGGATAATGCACCCTCAGCATGAAGCAAGGTAAGTTCATTTTGATATTCTCTAGGCATTGCTATAGTATTAGTCTGGACACGTATAAAAGCCTTTCCATCATATAAGTAAGGTCGCTTTGTGCTATCGGTAGTTACATGAAATGCAATAATATATTTATTGGTATCTGGTATATTGATATAAGTAACCTCAACATCAGCAATTGGTGCAATTCTAGCTAGTTCATTTCCAATATCTCGTTTAGTTTTATCTGATACTTCTTGCCCAATAATCTTTCCGTTATCTGTTACACCAAATAAAACAGTACCGCCATTACCGTTTAAAAAAGCACATGTGGTCTCACATGCCGATTTTAACTGAGCTGTAGATTTTTTAAATTCAACCACATCTGATTCACACCCAGCGGTTAATATAGAGATTTGCTCTAAATTCATTATTTTCCTTAAGAATACTTAACTATTTTAATAAATCTTTTATTTGGTTACATACCAAGTCTGGTTTTTCCAACTGTATAAAATGTCCGCTATCCACTATTATATTTTTACTACGCGGGTTTTGGTTTAAGTATGGTTTTTGTTTTTGTAACCATGAACCTTTTATAGCATTAGCGCTTTCCATTTTTGCAGATGAGAGTAAAATCAGCGGAATTTTGTCAGATAATGGTGGCAGTTCTTTTATTTGCTGTTTAGTTTGCTCAAACCCCTTGAATTGATAATATATAACAGCAGCCGTGTCCATGTGTAATTTTTTGGCATTAGCATCACTATACTTTGCATAAAGCTCCTTATTTGGAATTTTAGCCCAACTTTCAACATTAATTATACTAAGAACCTGATCCGAATATTGAAACTCACGCGGAGATGGATCAATCATAAGTACGCCCTGAACTAAGCCAGGGTATTTTCTAGCAAAATAATCAGCATATAGTCCACCATATGAGTGCCCAACAAGTAAATATGGTGTACGTATGTGTTTTTGCTGCAATAATTTAATTAATTTATTATTCACTAATTCAGCAGTTATTGGATTAGATACAGATGTATGTAAATCTGCCGGGCTTTTACCAAGACCATTTCGGTCATACATGAATAATGCCCCATACTGTTTTGCACAAGTTAAAAACTTCTTATTATGAGTCCACTCACTTGTGGTTACACCGCTACCATTTTCAAAAATTATTGTACCTTTAAATTTAGCTTTCTGGTTAGGGTAGTATTCTGAATAAAGTGTAACGCCAGATTCAATAGTGGTATATGTACCAATGGCATAGGAATTAGCTGCCAATAAACAAAAAGTTATACATAAAATTTTATTCAATTTCATTTTAAGTGTTTCTCATAACCTAATAAAACTATTTAGATGGCATTTTTCGAAAACTAACGGCTAATCTATTCCAAGCATTAATTGTAATAATAGCCATTGTGAGATCAACAGTTTCTTTTTCATTAAAATTTTGTATAACTTCTTGATAAATATTATCTGGTGCGTGTGTTTCAGATAATAACGTAACTGCTTCTGTCCAAGCTAAAGCAGCTCTTTCTCGCTTTGAGAAAAACGGTGACTCTTGCCATACAGCAATAGCATGGAGTCTTTGCGCCGACTCTCCTGCTTTAGTAGCAGCTATGGTATGCAGATTAACACAATAAGCACATCCATTGATTTGAGAGGCACGGAGCTTAATAAGTTCAAGAAGTGGTTTTTCAATTACACAATTATTTACAAACTGTTCAAGCCCCATCATTGACTTAACAGCTTCTGGTGAAATCTTGTAATAATCAATTCGTTCCATATGTAGACCTTTAGTAAAAGAGATTTAACGTGCTAAAAAATCCAGGAGCCCGAGTAACCGATATATGATTATCTCTATACTTGTTTGTGTGATTATATCCTAATTCATGGACAACTATTGAATAAAAATTTTATATATAATGGTTTCGGTACAGCTCTTAAATCTATTAAATCTTGCCCTTACCCAAGTATTATAGCTAGATATCCCGTGTAGCATGTTTTTATTAAGTATTAAAGATGCCATTTTCTTTGATGTCAACATTAAGCGCCACTCCTCGTTATCCATTAGATTTTTATTATAAATAGGGAGCGTATCAAAAATTAGTAAAAATAACTTGCAGATATCAGAAAGTATCTGGCTGCTTTAGAAGTCAAACTGGAGCAAAAGTGTTTTGCCGTATTCGTGGCTATGTCTCAACGATTCGTAAGCATGGTCATAATATATTTGATGCTTTAGTTGACGTATTTAATGGTGAACCATTCATGCCACAAAATGTAGTACCACAAGGAAATAATAGCACATGATAAAATCAACCGCCTGTAATTGTAGTGCTGGCTGTGACAGTAAACGTTGTAGCTGCTTAAATAACAGTGTACCTTGTAGCAAAGATTGTGGGTGTAATGGTTGCAAAAATCCATTGACCAAAATCGAAGACTACAAAAACCTTACCTCCTGTGCATTACAAGCCATCATTAAGCGGCACACAATTCCAGAATCAGAATCAACTAAAATTCATGAATTACCTTGTGGTTGTGAAGAGGTGATCTTGAAAGAGCTGCTCTACGGTTACGAATGCCAGGAGTGCGGTGAATATTATTTCTACTCATTTTGTTGGAATGATGTGGTACAGGATGGCGATACCTGGCATTGTGATATTTGCCATAAATGTCGTGATTGGCAAGAATGGCATTGCCCTAAATGCAATAAGTGTACGTATGGTATTTCTATGCCATGTCAAAATTGTGGCTATAAAAATAAAGATTACGCAGCAATACTTGTGTAGTTATAATTTATTTATAGAGCAACAAAATTTTAGGGTATAGATTCCCGCCTACGCGGGAATGACGCCTGAGTAGTTACATTAGAACATTAGCTGTATTAAAAGAACACCTTCCCCCACGAGTCCTTGGTTTAGTGGTAGAATGGGCAGAATTACACCAGCAAGAGTTGCTTGAAAATTGGGAATCGATGCAAACCACTACTAAATATAGGAAGATAACCCCTTTAATTTGAGGAACAAATAAAATGTCTGAATTATTGGAAATAGTAAGTGCAAAATACTTACATGATAAATTAATCCACATGAAATTTAATACTAACGAAGAATTCGATGTTGATTTATCGCCCATGATAGAAAATGATAAAATTGGCATATTTAAGCCTTTAAAAGACGATAAAATCTTTAAAAAATTCAAAGTAGATTATACATTATGTTGGAGCAATGATAATGATGTAGCACCAGAGTACTTATATTTTCTGGCACATAAAAATAATCCTAAAAAACAGGGGCTATTTAAAAAATGGGGTTATACAAAATAATTTCATTTTTAGCTATATTTTTAATGAGTGATAGCTAAATAACTCAACAGTTGCATTTTTTGCAACAGTTCAAAACGAAGGTAGCCGTGAGGTAGGCGGACAGCAAATAGAATATCGTGATAATACATTATCAGAAAACCATAAGCAAAGTTAAGTGTGTACAAAATTTGCACTTTGCAAATTCAGACAAAGAATTAGATGCAGTTTCAACTGTCCGGAATTTCCAGATAGTTCAATTTATAACAGAAGATAGGATGCAATGAAAACCCGAAAATTTGGTATTATGTCTTATGAAAACTATAAAAAACGTGTATTGGATATCGCTTCTGGCAAGTACAAACCAAATGTAATCTATTGACAATAAAGTATTTTCTATAATAAAAGGCACAGGCAGAGGTTGCGTATTTTCTGGAGCTGATTTTATTGATAAATTTAATGTATCTTATTTCAATCGCAATTGATTATGCCAAACTCATTTTCTTAGCTATTATCAGCATAGCAAATAAAAAATTCAGTTAATTATCAATGGGTTGTATAGTTTTGCGAATATTCGCAAAACTTTGTTAGTTTCATATGCTAGAATACCAAAATAATATTTAAAACTTGAGTAAATTATGACTAAAAAAGTAGAAGAGCACAAATTAAGTAAGCGAGTCAGAAATGTTAATCAGACAACACAAATAGCCTTGTACATAGAAAGTATGAATATGTGCCCTATGTGTGATGGAAGATTGACAGAGCTTGACGATGAAAATAATATCATTATACATTTAGCTGAAGTTGCACATATTATTGCACTCGGTACAGAAAAAGCCGCCAGGACAGATTCTACGCTTACAAATGAGCAGATTAATTCCTTTAATAATTTATTGGTTTTATGCGCCAATTGTCATACAAAAATTGATAAAAACCCTCATCAATACACAGATGGATATCTTCGAAATATAAAGGACATCCATCGACAAAAAATGTTAAAATTAACGGCTCAACCAATGATGGAAATAGGCTTTCAGGAAATATCGACAGTTATAAGAGCTATTGCTTCTGGTAAGCATACTTCAATTTCTAACCCAGATTTTAGATTAATTACACCTCAAGATAAAATGGATAAAAATAGCTTTTCCACAGAAGTAAGAGTATTAATTTTACAAGGAGTGTCAAGGGCTACAGAAGTTAATTCTTGTATTGAAAAATGCAATCAATTAGACGATGTAACCGCTACTAATTTATTAAATAAATTTAAAGAAGCTTATAAAAAATATAAGCAAGCCGAAACATCTAGTGATGCTATTTTTTATCAATTGGTAGGGCTACCTATAAATAAAACAAATATTAATGATGCCAAAATATATGCAGCATCAATTGCTTTAACATCGTATTTATTTGAATCTTGTGAGATTTTTGAAAAATGATTTTACCCACTAAACATATAAAATTAGAGAATACCTTATTGGGAGCCGGAGCCTTTATTCTAAAAGAATTGCAAGTGCCAAGGAAAATCTCTGAACTTTGGGATAATACCAATATTAAAGAAAATATTATGACCTTTGAGCGTTTAATATTGGCCCTGGATCTGCTGTTCATGCTAGGGATTATCAATTTAAATAACGACTTAATAGAAAAAAAAGAAGGTAGTTCATATGCTGCACAAAATCTATGCTAATAATGATAATTGCAAAATCATCGAATTAGTTAGTGGCTTAAATATCATTGTAGCAAATAAAACTCTTACATCAACGGTAAAAGACTCCACAAACGGTACAGGAAAGACTTCAATAATAAATGTAATTGATTTTTGTCTTGGTGCGGAACATAATAAAAACTCTTTTTTTAGCAATAATTTCTTTTCAGAATGGGAATTTACTCTTGAAGCTACTATTGGAAATAATTATCTAATAATTACCAGGTCTACACAAAAAGCAGATATCGTGAAGATAAAGGGCAATATTAGCAAATTCTCAGTAAAACCACAATCGTCAAGTAATAATGTCCATATATATAGCATCCCCGATTGGCGTAAATTACTCGGAATTTACCTTTTTGGCCAAACCGAAACTACACCTTCCTATAGAGAATTAATTCATTTTTTTGTCCGCCCAAGGGATGACTCATATGATAATCCGTTTGAGACAGTTAAGAAATTGAAAGCATTAAACAATCATGTTAATGTGGCATACATATTTGGATTAGACTATAAGGCTATCATTTCCATTGATGAATTAAAGAAAAAGCAAACATTATTAACTGGTTATTTACAATATATCAAACATCAATTTAACGCAGAATCAAAAGGTGAGTTAATAACAGAGAAAGCGTTAATAGAGTCTAGTATTCATAATTTATCTCAAACTATACAGTCATTTAAAATTAACCCAAAGTATCAAGAAACCCAATCAAAAACTAACGAATTGACTAAAAAAATACATGAAGCAGTAAATGAAAAAAATTTCTTAAGTTTAAAGCTTTCTAATTATCACAACGCAATACAAGAAGAGCATGCACCAGACATATCTTTTTTTGATGAGCTTTATAAAGAGGCCGGGTATGTCTTTAATAAAGATATTCAAAAAACATTAGAAGAAGCAAAAGAATTTCACTTCAATATAATAAAGAATAGAAAACTATTTTTAGAAGCCGAAATAAATGAAACCACACTTAAAATTTCAAATTTAACAATTGAAATTAAAGAACTAGATGATGAGCGTTCATCTTTAATGGCTTTTATGCGAAGTCATGGTGCTTTAGAAGAGTTTACTGCTATACAAAAAGAGTTTTCTGAAAAAGCAAATGAGTTAGCCAGAGTTCAAGCAGCTATAGAAAACTTTGAAAAATATGAGCAAGATATTAAAAAAAATACTGAAGCGCTTAAAATAGCAAGAGAAAGATTAGAAAACAGTTATAACCTAAATCAGGATACCCTTAATAGATTAATTACACTTTTTAATCAAAATACAGAGGCTTTATATAATACTTCTGGCAGCTTAATTATTAACCCGCACAAAGATAACTATAAATTTGAAATTAAGATAGCAAAAGAAAAGAGTGATGGTATAAGTAAAATGAAGGTCTTCTGTTTATCTTTGATCCTTCTTGAATATTTTTCATCACGTGGGCTAATCGATTTCCTTGTTCATGACAGCAAAATCTTCGACGGAGTTGACCCAAGACAAATAGCCAATGCCCTCAAACTTGTAGTTGAAAGATCAAAAAAAACCAATATGCAATACCTTTGCTTTATGAATTATAATGTATTTGATGAAATGAAAAACATCAATAATGCACCATATGATGCAACGAGCTATGTAAGACTTCAATTAAGTGATGAAAATGAGACTGGTGGCTTCTTTGGTTCCAGTTTTAATTAGATCCATAACAAAATTAGTTAAAAGCTCAGCTGTTGCGTTTTTTGTAACAACGGCCACTGAATGTAAAACGAATTAGGCCCGTGACGTGACGTGCTAAATCAAATAATCTAGCCCCCTTTGACCACCCCATTAACCGCCCCATTGAATGGGTTTTTCCGCCCCATTCACCGCCCCATTAGATGCTCATGCATCAAATCAAAAACCATCTAGCACCTTTACCACGACCTTGTATTATGCAGGTTATGCTTAGTTTTAGCCTGCTAAATCTCACAATAAATAGCAGAAAACAAGCTTAAAAACGCTATAGTGTATTTCATGGTAAAATATGCACTGAAAATCAATAGGTTATAAAACATATACTCCAATGCAAATGGAGCAAGAAGTGCGCGCTCAGAGCTAAATTATTAATCATATAATTCATTAGAAGCAGAAATATGACCACAAACTTGCCATAATAAAAGCAAAGAAAATAGCACCGCACAACAATTACTCAACGTATAGATAGTATTATGTCACTAAATTAAGATAAAAAAAATTGTCTATTACATATATAAGCATCTATTAGGGTTCGCAATTATAATAATGAAAATACTACACACTTCAGATTGGCATCTTGGTCGCACTTTGTATGGCAAAAAACGTTATACAGAGTTTCAATCATTTCTTGATTGGATGCTACAAACTATCCTGCAAGAAAAACCTGACATTTTACTCATTGCCGGAGATATTTTTGATACAACTACCCCCAGTAATAAAACGCAGGAACTATATTATCAATTCTTATGCAACGTTTCAATTAATACTAATTGTCGGCACATAGTTATAATTGGTGGGAATCATGACTCCCCTACACTACTAAATGCACCCAGTACAATTCTCAAACAATTAAAAATTCATATCGTCGGTAAAATGATGGAACATATTGAAGATGAATTATTGGTATTAAATGATGCTAATGACAATATAATAGCGCTAATTTGTGCCGTACCATATCTTCGTGATAGCGATTTACGTTTGGTTGAAGATAATGAATCCGGGAAAGATAAAAGTCAAAAGTTAGTTGATGGGATTAAAGAACATTACGCAAAAGTATGTGACCTTGCGATTAGAAAACGCGAACAACTTGGTACTAGCATCCCTATTGTCGGCTTGGGTCATTTGTTTGCCAGTGGTGGCAAAGCTGGTGACGGAGTACGTGAGTTATACATAGGAACTTTAGCGCATTTTAATGCTGCAGAATTTCCCACTGGTATAGATTATCTGGCATTAGGTCACTTACACATACCTCAGATAGTAAATAAACAGGAACATATACGCTATAGTGGTTCACCACTGGCAATGGGTTTTGGTGAAGTCAATCAACAAAAAATTATACTCTCTATTGAATTTGATAAACAATATATTTCGCAAATAACTTCAATTACAATACCTAAATTTCAGGAATTCGCCAGAATCAGTGGCAATATAGAAGAACTTATTGCACAATTAGCTACTCTCATTACCCGCCAGGCATCAATCTGGGTTGAAGCAAGCTATACAGGTAACGAAATTATAGCTGACCTACATCAACAATTACAGGATACAGTTAATGGCAGCAATGTAGAATTGATTAAAGTCTATAACCGCCAGCTTATTAATCAGATATTGGTGAATGATAATCAGAGTGCGGCAATAGAGCTGAATGACCTGACTCCCTCACAAGTATTTGACAAATGCCTGCAGATTAATGAGATACCTACCGAACAGCAACAAGTTTTGAAAGATTGTTATCAGCAAATTATATCCGAACTAACTGAAATTGACTTGAGAGCAGAATAGATGAAAATTCGTAAACTGCGCTTTAAAAATCTAAACTCATTGACTGGTGAATGGCTCTGTGATTTTACTCATCCTGAATATTTAGAACAAGGCATATTTGCCATTACTGGCCCAACTGGTGCAGGAAAATCGACCATACTTGATGCAATATGCCTGGCTCTATATGGACAAACTCCACGGCTGGGAGCAATTACTAAAACCAATAATGAAATCATGTCACGCCATACCGGAGAGTGTTTTGCTGAACTTGAGTTTAGTACAAATAACGGGATTTATCGTTGTTACTGGGAACAGACTAAAGCACGCAGAAAAACTGATGGTAATTTGCAGATAGTTCAGCGCGAGTTAGTTGATATTAGTAATAATATTATACTTGAATCACAAATTAATAGTGTAAATAAAAAAATAGTAGAAATTACTGGTATGGATTTTGAACATTTTACCCGCGCCATGTTACTGGCACAAGGTGGTTTTGCCAAATTCCTGCAGGCAACTCCTGATGAAAGATCACCAATTTTGGAGCAAATTACAGGCACTAAAATATATAGTGAAATATCCCAGAAAGTTCATGAACGTAAAACCAACGAAGAAAAGAAACTCGAACTTATTAATGCTGGATTATCAGGGATTAGCCTATTTACTGATACTGAAATTACAGAACTTGAAACACAGCTAACAAATACACAGAATGACTATAATCAGATTGCTAAAACTAAAACTGATTTAGAGAAGCAGTTACGATGGCTGGAAGAATTAAGCAGCATTGAAACTGAGCTACAAACTATAAAAGCTACACAAGCTGAACTAGATATTGAAAATAATAATTTTAGTACTAAAGCGAATCAACTAATTCTTGCCAAGAAAGCCAATGAAATAAATAGTGATGTTTTCTTAAAACTAACTGGCTTGCGAAGTCAAATAGATGAAATAAGCAATAACCTTAGTACGCATAAGCAAATGCTGCCTGAACTGGAACAAGAGCAACTCCTAGCTAAAAGCAATTTAAGCAATCAGCAGCAAACTTTTAATGGCTTTAAACAATCTTCTACTGACCAACTTATACTAATTCAACAAGTGCGTGACCTAGATACAAAAATAGCCAATGCCAAAAATTCCTTAGATAAACTAATTGACAATATTGAGCAACTTAACCATCAATTTAATGCTAAGCAAATTGAAAAAGAAAAACGGCAGGAAGAATTGAATGATAAACAGACAGGGTGCGATCATACAGATAAGTACTTAGCGGAACATGCAGCCGACGGAGAGTTAGTAACTAGCTTAAGTGGGGTTAATAATAATCTGGACAGTCTGGCCCAAATCTTTAACGATGAACAAGTGATACAACAAGAATTAAGCAGTTTTAATGAAGAGCATCAACAGCTTGGACAACAGCAAGGGATCGCTCAACATAAAAAACAACAACTTCAAACAGACATCACCCAACAACAAGCAGAACTAGATGAATTAATTGTTAAACAAGACAGTTTAAGCCCAGATAAAAATATTAGTGAATTAAATAAAAACCTAATTACATTAAAAGATAAGCATGTAGAGCTTGACAAGTTAAATGATTTGATAACTATTCGCCAAAATATAGAAAAAGAGTTAGCGAATTCTCAAACCAAACTACAAACCAGAAACCAAGAATTAGCGTTATTAGCACCACAATTAAAAACTACTGATGAACATTTGAGAGATATAGAACGTTTAATTGTTAGTTTGAACGAACAGCTTATTCTTGAAAATAAAGTGCTTAGCTTAAGCCGTGAACGTGAGAAATTGCAAGATAACGCTCCATGTCCATTGTGTGGTTCTTTAAAACACCCATATGCCCTGGATAACCCAATAACAACAAGCGAATCACAACAAAGGATTACCCAGGCAAAAACCAAACAACAGGAACTACAAAATAAAAGAAATGAGCTTGGCAACCAAATAGCAGTTAATCAAACCACAAGTGATGAATTGGCTCAAAAAATTACTGAGCTAAATGAAAAAATTTCTGAACAACAAGCAAATATTAATGAAGCCATTAGTAACTTGGACTTAATTCATCAACAAGATTTAACTAAATTAGCTGGTGATATAGTTACACACATACAAGAATTGACTAATGAAATATTAAAATTAGAGCAAATAATTGATGAATTGAACCTGCTTAATCAGCAATATGAACCGCTTCGGCAAGAATTACAGGATAAGAAAAATGAGCTAGCTCAAGTTATAACTGAGATTGCAACACTAAATACCCAATTAATCGCCTCACAAAATAAAATAAGTACTGCAACAAGCAATATCGCTAAACAACAAACTAAGATAAGCACAATTAGCCAACAGCTAATGCTGGTATTAACTAATCATGGCATTAGCAATGTACAGCCACAATTGATAGATGAGATTAAACAACTACTTAACACCAAATTGACTAGCTGGAATGAACAACAGCAATCTTCTGTAAGTCTAAAGCAGCAAATTAGCGAAATTGGTCAATTAATTATGCAGGATTCATTTCTGCAAACGAATATGCAGGAACAATTAAAGCAATTAAGTGATGAATTAACCGTTGAAAAAAATCAATATACTGGTTTAGAGCAGGAACGTCGTCAGTTATTTGCCGACAAAGATCCGATACAGGAACAACAACTCATTCAAAGTCAATTAACCATATATGAGCAAAATCTAAGTCAGGCTGACATTAATTTGCACCAGATCCAGCAACAAGTAAATACTAGCATCAGCTTAATTACTAATCTGGAACAACAATTAATACCTATCCGAGATCAACAAACCAAGGCTGAAACTATATTTATCAATAAACTTGCTGAATATGGTTTTAGCAGCGAAAATGAATTTAAGCAGGCGCTTTTACCACGTGAGCAACTATTGTTATTGCAAAATGAAGCAGATAGTTTAAAAACAAAGAATATTGAACTGGCAACACAACGGCAGCAATTATCAGCCAGGTTAACTCTTATCAAACAAAACCAGTTAACCACTTTACCTAAAGATGAACTTACTCAAACAATCTGCCAATTAAATAAGCAGATAGAAGCAGCTCATCAAACTATTGGCGGCATTAAAACAAAACTAGACAGCAACAAACAGGCACAGTCCCAGCAAGCACAAATCATTAGCAAACGTGATAAGCAGCAACAAGAAACCAATCGCTGGCAACAACTCCATGCACTGATTGGTTCTTCAGACGGCAAAAAATTCCGTAATTTTGCTCAAGGTCTTACCTTTGAGATGGTAGTAAGAAACGCCAACGCGCAATTGCAAAAGATGTCAGATCGGTATTTACTGATACGGGATGGTGCTGCGCCACTAGAATTAAATGTAATTGATAATTATCAGGGTGGCGAACAGAGAACTACGAAAAACTTATCCGGTGGTGAAAGTTTTATCGTCAGTTTAGCTCTGGCTCTTGGATTATCTAAATTATCAAGTAATAAAGTACAAGTTGATTCATTATTCCTCGATGAAGGTTTTGGTACACTTGATGAAGATTCATTGCAAACCGCACTTGAAGCCCTGGCCAGCCTCCAGCAGGAAGGAAAATTAATCGGGGTTATTTCACATGTTGGTGCGCTGAAAGAGCGTATTAACCTGCAAATTCAGGTTGAGCCATTAAATGGTGGAGTGAGTAGGATTAGTGGTGTTGGGTGTAAATATATTAGTTAACGTCTGATAGAAAGTTAATTTAATGATTGAGTCAATAAGTATTAAAAATGTAGCAAGCTATAATGATGCAGGAATAAATATCACAGAATTAAAAAAAGTGAACTTTATTTATGGTGCAAACGGTTGTGGTAAAACTACAATCTCAAATTTGTTACTTAATCCAAATGACGTTAAATTTCAAGCTTGTTCCGTAAAGTGGAAAAATTCGCGATCATTAAATACACTCGTTTACAATAAAGAATTTAGAGAACAAAATTTTGGTAAAGGAAAAATTAACGGTATTTTTACACTTGGACAGGCAACTAGTGATGAAATTAAAATTATTAATGATAAAAAAGAAAAGCTGGATATTATAAAGAATGACGGTTCTAAAATTCGAGAAACATTAGAGATACAGGATAAAAAACTAGCTTCTTTAGAAGATGAGTTTAAAGAAGCATGCTGGACAGATATATATAAAAAATATGACCCTATTTTTAAAGAAGCATTTGTAGGTTCATTAAACAAAGAAAGCTTTAAAAACAAATTACTACAAGAATTTGTAAATAATACATCTATATTAGCTACGCTAGAAGAATTAAAAACAAAAGCTAAAACTATTTTCGGTAAAATACCACAAAATATTTCATTAATAAGTACAATTGATTATAAAAATATATTGGATATATTAAAAGATGCTAGTTGGAAAAAAACAATTGTAGGAAACGCTGATGTAGATATTGCCAAACTTATACAAAAACTCAATATAAGTGACTGGGTAAATCAAGGAAGAAGCTATCTACAAGATGATGAAATTTGCCCATTCTGCCAACATCAAAGCATCAACAATAGCTTTAAGAAACAACTAGAAGATTTTTTTGATGAGTCTTATTTAAGTGAGATTGAGAATTTAAAAAGCCTAAGCGTAAAATACAGCTCTCTAACTCAAAAGTTAATTACTGAACTAAATTCTATTGAAACGGCGCAAAAAAAATCACAAGATACAACATTGGATTTAGACAGATATTCGGTATGTCTTAAAACACTTTATAGCCAGAACACTAGCAACCTTCAACTTCAAAAAAATAAAATCAAAGAACCTAGCTCAAATGTTGATCTAGTTTCTCTAGAGGAACAATTAGATTTAATTGCAGAATTAATTACAAACGCGAATGTTGAAATAAAAAAGCACAATGATATTGTTATTAATTTCACTATAGAAAAAAATAACCTCATAACCGCTATATGGAAATTTATCATCGAAGAATTTAATGCGAAAATCGTTAAATTTAATAGCGAGAAAATTGGATTAACCAGAGGAATAAATACACTGAACACGCGGCTAAAAGCAAAACGAAAAGACTTTACTACTTTAGATACTGAAATCAAACAACTAAGTAAAAATGTGACCAGTATTCAACCAACAATCAACGAAATAAATCGCCTTCTAAAATCATATGGGTTTTTAAATTTTGAGATTATGCAAGCATCAGAAAAAGGCTTTTACCAAATTCAGCGAGATGATGGCACAATCGCTGAATCCACATTAAGCGATGGTGAAATTACATTTATTACACTACTGTATTACTTACAATTGGCAAAAGGTGGAACATCTAAAGATAATGTGAATGAAGATAGAATACTTATTATTGACGATCCTATATCAAGCCTTGATAGTAGCGTATTATTTATCGTAAGTACGCTAATTAAAGAGATTATAAAAAAAATTAAAACAAATAATTCTAATATAAAGCAGATTATTTTATTAACACATAATGTATATTTCCACAAAGAAGTTTCTTATGAAGGGTTAAATCGCAAAGTGGAAAAATCTCTTTTTTGGATTTTGCGCAAGAGTAACAAGCTATCAGCAATCAGCTTTTATTCTGATCAAAATCCAATTCTGTCATCTTATGAATTATTGTGGCGCGAAATTAAAGAATGGAACAAAAACTCAGGTATAACCATACAAAATGCAATGCGAAGAATACTTGAAAATTATTTTAATATTTTAGGAAATAAACGAGATGATGCGTTAATCAATGCTTTCCCAAATCAAGAAGAAAAGGAGATTTGCAGATCGCTGTTAAGTTGGGCGAATGAAGGCTCTCATACTTTACCAGATGATTTATTTATAGAAGCGCCAGATGAAATTATTACAAATTATCTTAAAGTATTTGAAAGCATTTTCAAACACACTAACAACATGGGTCATTATTATATGATGATGGGTATTGAGCAAGAAGAAAACTTGGATAAGGATAATTATGTTACCGCAAGAAATTAGATCACAAATAGATCGCGTATGGGAAGCTTTTTGGACTGGTGGATTAAGTAATCCGCTAACAGTTATTGAGCAGATGACATATTTATTATTCATTAAGCGTTTGGATGAAATTCAAACTCAACGTGAGCAACAAGCACAAGTAAGCCACAAAGATATTGAGAATCTAATTTATCACAAAGAGGAATACAGTCTACGCTGGAAAAACTTCAAGGATTTAGATCCACAAATAATGTTTGATTTATTTGTCAAACAAAAAGCTGCTGACAATATATATGAGCAAGGGGTATTTGAATTTTTACGTAATGTGGGTAATCGCAGCCAATCATTCAGCAAATACATGAAAGGTGCTACTTTCATGATTCCAACTCCCCGACTCTTGGCACAGGTAGTTGAAATGTTATCCAATATTACGATGGATAATCGTGATACTAAAGGTGATGTTTACGAATATTTACTCAGTAAAATAGCTACAGCAGGCACTAATGGACAATTCCGTACACCACGCCATATTATAGCTATGATGGTAGAATTAGTTAAACCCACGTTGGAAGATATAATTTGTGATCCGGCATGCGGTAGCGCTGGGTTTTTAACTGGTGTCGGAGAATATATCAGGAATAATTTTTCAAAAGAGTTATATAAAGAGCAAACTAACAGCTACTTTCAGAATAAAATGTTTATGGGAATGGAGTTTGATGCTACCATGATTCGGATTGGTGCAATGAATCTGCTTTTACATGGTATCGAAAATCCGAATTTAAAAGATATTGATGCACTTAGTAATGCCAATGCTGAATTTACTAATCAGGCAACCCTGATTCTGGCTAATCCCCCATTCAAAGGCAGCCTTGATCATGACGCAGTAAATAGTAAAATTTTAAGCATGGTTAGCTCTAAAAAGACCGAGCTCTTATTCCTTGGTTTAATTTTACGCGGGTTAAAACTTGGTGGCAGAGCTGCGGTAATTGTGCCGGATGGCGTATTATTTGGTTCAAGTAAAGCTCACCAACAAATCCGCAAGGAAATTATTGAGAGACAAAAATTACACGCTGTTATTTCTATGCCAAGCGGAGTATTTAAGCCATATGCTGGAGTTAGTACCGCCGTACTGATTTTTACTAAAACAGATAGTGGAGGTACAGATAAGGTTTGGTTTTATGATATGCAGGCAGACGGATTAAGTTTGGATGACAAGCGACAAGAAATCAGCAATAACGATATACCAGATATAATTCGTCGCTATCATAATTTATCTGGCGAAAAGAATCGACAACGGATAGAGCAAAGCTTCATGGTGCCAGTATCTGAAATCATTGATAATAAATATGACTTGAGTATTAATCGGTATAAACAAGTTGTGTATGAACAAAAAGAATATGCCAAGCCAGAAGCAATAATTAAGGATATTGAAGTATTGGATGCTGAACGGGTTAAACTTATGCAGGAACTAAAGGATTTATTATAATGACATGGCAGCAAACTCCTTTTGCAGATTGTGTAAAAGATATAACTAGTGGTAATCGAAAATTTAAAACTTCTGAATACCTGGAAAGTGGGATATTTCCAATTATTGATCAAGGCAATAATTTAATAGGAGGGTACACCAACTTTACCGGAGTTGTTAATAGAAAAAAAGATGTTGTGATTTTTGGGGATCACACCAAATTGATTAAGTACATAGATTTTGATTTCTGCTTAGGCGCTGACGGTGTTAAAGTATTAGAACCCAAAACTAGCGCTTTAAATACAAAATATTTATATTATTATCTTAAAACAATTCAATTACCTAATGCTGGATATAGTCGCCACTATAAATTCTTAAAGGAAACGAATATACCACTACCTCCACTTGAAACTCAGAAGAAAATTGCGGATATTTTGGATACGGCCGATCAATTGCGCAGTAAAACTCAAGAGTTAATTAAAAAATATGATGAACTAGCTCAAGCCATTTTTATAGATATGTTTGGTGACCCAATCACTAATCCCAAGGAGTGGGAAATTAAAAAACTCAGCGAAGTTACTCTCAAAATTACTGATGGCACTCATCAATCCCCCAAGTTTAAACCGCAAGGCATACCATTTTTGTTTGTTTCAAATATCGTCAACAATACTATTCAATATGAAACAAACTCATTTATTAGTCAAGAAGATTTTGAAATTTATTCAAAACGTACTCCAATAGAGATTGGAAATATACTATTAACTACCGTAGGGTCATATGGAAATCCTGCAATAATTAATTCATTAAGAAGTTTTGCTTTTCAACGACATATTGCATTTATCAAGCCCAACCATAATTTAATAAACTTTAAATATCTTTTTGCTATTCTCAAAAGTGATTTAGTTAAAACCCAGATTGAAAGAGACGTTCGTGGTGTTGCCCAAAAAACCCTAAACTTATCTGATCTTAAGGATATTTTAATCTGGGTTCCAGAAATCTCATTTCAAAATAAATATGCCTCTATTTTAGAAAAAATTGATGAACAAAAAATGAAAATGTTAGAAGTTGCAAATCTGTCAGAACAATTATTTCAATCCCTACTCCAACGCGCATTTAACGGCAAATTAGTGAGATAATTATGAGTAGTATTCCATCATTCAGTAATTTTGATGCGTTACCAATTGCATGGCAAGAGTTAACCAATAATTTACGTAATGCAGAATACTACGTTACCAGTGATGCGGCACATTCAGCTTTATTAGCACGAAAAGCTCTTGAAGAATGGGTCCGCTGGATGTTTACCAATGATGAAGACTTAGTTGATGTTAAAATTTATGACGATAGTTTAGCCAATTTAATGCATCACCAAGCCTTTAAAGATATTATTGCCCCGAAATTCTTTGCTCCACTTAATATCGTGCGTAAGCTTGGCAATGATGCAAATAATATATTCTTATTTTATTGGATTTGTCCGATAGCATATGAATTAGATAATAAAGATGAAAGGAATGTTTAATGAAAATTAATTTTACAAAAAAAGAATATCGCTTATTATTGGATATGGTGTA
>Ga0134126_10003626_pt1 | contig 19358 bp, 16 predicted proteins | sample KB31752_FD_96881 | JGI IMG/M metagenome (GOLD analysis project Ga0134126, IMG submission 96881) | Terrestrial soil microbial communities with excess Nitrogen fertilizer from Kellogg Biological Station, Michigan, USA - KB3-175-2 | ecosystem: Environmental > Terrestrial > Soil > Unclassified ...
TGAGCCGGGCGTGCGCGTGGGCTAATGCGTCGGCCACGGCGGCCGCGACCAGGGCCGCCTCTGTCCAGCGCGGGCGGTGGTCCAGCATCCAGCGGCCGAGGTCGGGGCCGTCGAGGTAATCGGAGACGATGAAACATTGCCCTTCATGCACGCCTACGTCGTGGACCGCCACGATACCGGGGTGGCGCAGTTGGGCGAGCCGCCTCGCCTCCTGCAGGGCCTGTTCGTGCTCGGGCTGCGCCGGGCTAGATCCGGCGCGCAGCACTTTGATGGCCACGAGCCGGTCAAGTTGAGTATCGTGGCCGAGGTAGACAGCACCGAAGCCGCCCGCCCCCAGAGTGCACCGCACCTGATAACGGCCGAAGGCCGCAGGTGGGGCCGGGACGCTCCCCGGCGGCACGGTCGTGCCGACATCCGGACGTGGTCCGAGCCCTGGAAGCAACGTCCTGACCTGTACGTCGATGAGTTGGAATTCCTGCCACCGCCGCCGGACTTCCGGCAGCAGCTCGGGGCAGTCACGGCACACCTCCTCCGGCGTCTTCCCCGAGTCGAGCATCTCCTCAAGCAGTCCGAGTACCTGCGGGTTGCTAACCATAGGTGGTCATTCCTCAAGGTGTGGCTTGTCACCCGGCAGAGGCATGGGTTCGCATGACGTGGCCGGGCGAAGGTCAGCCAGTCGCTCCGCCAGCAGGAGCCGGGCCCGGTTCAAGCGCCGCTGCACCGTTTTCTCGGAAACTCCGACCACCGTGGCCACCTCGGCATGAGTCAACCCCTGAATGCCGACGAGGTCGAAGACCTCCCGCTCGTCCTCGGGAAGGGCCTCGATCACCTCCAGGATGTGTCGGCCGTCCGGGCTGAGGCCGGAGGCGGTGCTGGCTGGCGGGGCCGCAACGCCGGCTTCCGGCAGCGTCATGGGGGTGGGCTGTTCATCCAGGCGGCGGGCTAGGTCATTCAGTTGCCAGCGCATGTGCTGATTGGCCAGCGCGAAGAACCGGCGCACGGTCGGCGGGCGGGTCTTCCGCAGGGCCGTGAGCAACCCGGCCACGACGCTCCCGAGCAGCTCATCCGTCTCCAGGTTCACGGGCGGTCGTGTGAGCCGCGAGTAGCTTTTGTACAGGAACGTGGCACACAACAGGCGCAAGCGGCCGACCGCCTGTTCTAACAGCTCTCGAACGATCGGCTCGGCGGCGGAGTCCTCAGGCAGGGCGTCCAAGTATCGCTGGATGATGACGGTAGTCGGTGCTTCGTCCATGGCCAAAGGCCCCTGAAGATCAAGAGGGCAACAGCCATTTTAACAATTTTGTTGTCCACCCGCCCCTCCCAGGAATAATGCGGGACGAGAATCGTGCACTGACCTGGTCGAATCGGGTGGGAATCGTCCTTGTCGCCAACCTGCATCACAGGCGGTGAAACGCACAACTTACTGGAGGAACGATCATGTTTCGGGCACTGCTCTTGCTTGCGGCTGGCATCACCGACACTGGGCACGACGCGCGAGTACGCACGAAGAGATTAGGGAGGTAAGCAATGGACGTCTACGAAGCGGTTACTAGCCGACGGGCGGTGCGCGGATTCACCGATCAGTCCGTCCCGAGAGAGGTGCTCAAGCGCGTGCTGTCCGCCGCCGCCTGGTCGCCGTCTGGATCGAACCTCCAGCCGTGGCACATCTACGTGGTGACCGGCGCACCGCTGGCACAACTCAAGAAGCTCGCCACCGAGCGCGTGGCTGCGGACGTCCCCTGGGATGAGCGGGAGTTTGTGATGTACCCGCCCGCACTGAAATCTCTGTACGCCGAGCGCCGGTTCGCGTTCGGCAAGGAGCGGTACGGCGCACTCGGCATTGCGCGCGAGGACTGGGGGGCCCGTCAGCGTGCCGCGATCGCGAACTGGGACTGCTTCGGCGCGCCCGCCGCCCTGTTCTGCTATATCGACCGCGACCTGGGCCTGCCCCAATGGGCAGATCTCGGGATGTATCTACAGACCGTCATGCTGCTGCTGCGAGCAGAGGGCTTGCACAGTTGCCCGCAGATGGCGTGGTCGCAGGTTCGCAAGACTGTCGCGGAGATCGTGTCACCCCCGGACGAGCTCATCCTCTTCTGCGGCATGTCGATCGGGTACGAGGACGTCACGGTGCCTTACATCCGTACGGGCCGGGCACCGCTCGACGAGACGGTCACGTTCATCCAGGGTTAACCTTAGAACTGACCGCGCGGCTGGTGAGTCGCTATGGCGTCCTCACCAACGCAGAGGAGAGAGCGAATGTTCCTGACCCTGGCCTGGGTACTTGGCGTCGTCGTACTGGCGCTGGCCGCTTACTTCCTCCTGTGGCCGGTGCCGATCGAGCCCGCTGCGTGGACGGCGCCCGCTGCGCCACGTTACCACGGCGTGGATGCCGTCAACAACGGTCTCGGCAACGCGAAGCAGGCGACGACTGGCTCGGGCACGCGCCGCGCTCGTCGCCCGTCCTGGAGCCGCTGCGCCGGGCGGCCGAACACCTAGACGTCTGCCCCGAATGTGCCGAGGAGTTCCGCGCCTGCCGCGCGGCCCTGACGCAAGACGGTGTCGGCTGATGAGGCGACGCCGACCTGTCACAAATCCGCCCCGCCCGTTCCTGCTTGGTGCTGGAGGGCGGGCGTCGCCCGGTCACAACACTTTCGATGGAGGCAATGCAATGACCCGTGGGACACTGGTGGTGGCGGCTGGGATCATTCTCGGGGCCGTAGGCTTGATCGCGGCCCAGCACGGCAAGAAGCACGAGGCGGTTCGGATGCTGGCGGTGCGAGGCATCGCCGAGAAGCTGGATGGCCAAAAGTCGAAGGCCACGATGGTCGAAGTGACACTGGGGCCGGGCGAGCCAGACGCGCCACACCGCCACCCCGGCCCGGGGTTCGGCTACGTCCTGGAGGGCGAGTACGAGTGGGCCATTGACGACAACCCCGCCAGGATTCTGAACGTCGGGGACACCTTCTACCAGCCGACCGGCTGCCTCCACCGCGTATCGAGGAACCCGAGCAAGAAAGGCAACACACGCATACTGGCTGTGGTGCTGCATCCCGCAGACATCAAGGACATCGTCATCCCCGAGAAGAATAAAAAGTAGGAGTGAACGCGGGCCACGGACGATCACGCGTGGCCCGCGTCGTCGGCGTCGTGGGCCAGAGGTCGGTGCGGTCATAATAACGGCCCCCGTTCGGGGCGACAAACAAGGAGATCCAACATGAAGATCGTAGTTATTGGCGGCAGTGGGTTGATCGGGAAAAAACTGATCCCCCTCCTGCGCGGACGGGGCCACGAGGCCGTGCCGGCCTCCCCCTCGTCGGGCGTCAACTCCCTTACCGGCGAGGGGCTGGCCGAAGCGCTCGCCGGAGCGGATGTCGTCGTCGATGTGACGAACTCGCCCTCGTTCGAGGACAAGGCGGTGCTGGAGTTCTTCAAGATGTCTACCCGCAACGTCCTCGCCGCGGAAGCGACCGCCGGGGTAAAGCACCACGTTGCACTTTCGGTGGTGGGGGCCGACCGCATACTGGACAGCGGCTACATGCGGGCCAAGGTCGCCCAGGAGAAGCTGATCAAGGCAGGCGGAGCACCCTACACGATCGTCCGCGCGACGCAGTTCTTCGAGTTCCTCGGCGCGATCGCTGGGTCAGGCGCTGACACGGTCCGCCTTCCGGACACCCCTATGCAGCCACTGGCGGCAGACGACGTGGCCGCGGCGCTGGCAGACGTCGCCGTTGGGCCGCCGGCCAACGCAATCTTGGAGCTTGCCGGGCCGGAGGCACAGTCAATGGCCGCGTTCGTGCGGTGTGCCCTGGCCGCAGGTGGGGATACGCGGACGGTGGTCGCGGACCCGCAGGCCCGCTACTTCGGCGCGACTGTAGACGCCCGCGGCCTCACACCCGACGGGGCCAACCCACGCATCGCCCCAACGCGGTTCGAGGAGTGGCTGAGGCGCTCCGTGCCGCAAGGGTAAGTCCAGGGTTCGCAGGATTCAGGGGTGGTTGGGACGGGAAAGCTCGAAAACCGGGTGGCGGTCATCACCATCCTTGGATCTCATCGCGGCTGTCAGCAACGCGGCGGTCAACCCAAGAAAAAGTCCTGATGAAACTTGGCAGCCAAACTTAGAGACGGCTCCAGAGGGGTCTACCATGTTCGACCTTGAACGAACGATTCGAGAGCGGCATTCGATCAGGCTGTTCTTGTCCCAGCCGGTGCCGCCGGAGTTGATCAACGAGGCGCTCGCTCTGGCCGTGTTAGCGCCGTCGAACTCCAACATCCAGCCGTGGCACTTGGTGTTGGTGTCCGGGGCCGCGCGTGAGCACCTGGTCCATGCCCTACTTGAAGCGGCCCAAAAAGGACCACCGAATATCCCGTCCCTTCCTGAGTCGTTCAAGCACTTTCGCAGCGAACTCGGCGCTCAAGTCTACGGGGCGATGGGAATTCCGCGCGAGGACAAGGCAGGCCATCATGCAGCCGTCTTGCGCAACTGGGAGTTCTTCGGCGCGCCGCTGGACGGCGTCGTCTGCATGCACCGAGACCTCGGGCCGGCGGACGCTCTCAGTGTGGGGATGTTTCTGCAAACGTTTCTATTGGCCTTGACCGCACGCGGTCTGGGCACATGCGTCGAGGTCTCGATCGCCGGGTATCCCGAGATCGTCCGCGCGCAGCTGGCCATCCCGGCGGAACTCTCGATCCTGTGCGGGGTGGCGATTGGCTACCCCGATCCAGACTTCCCCGCTAACAAGCTGCACGTCGGCCGCGAGCCCCTTCGGGAGAACATTGTGTTTCTCGACAAATAACCTCGGAGAAGGAAATGAGAGTCTTCGTCGCCGGAGCGAGTGGCTCTTTCGGCCAGCCACTTCATCGCCGCGTTGGTCCGTCAAGGTCACGTGTAAGGGGCTTGCCGGTGCGGATGTGGTCTAGGGTTTGGTTGATGTGGGCTATGCGGAAATGCTCGACCACCGGCTTGACGCCGCTGCTGGCCGCGAAGTCGAGCATCCGTATGCAGCTGGGAGCGGGGAATCCATTCAGAGCTTGGCATGCAGGGATCGCCCGTGCGCCCCACCACTCCAAGACTGATAAGCCGCCCTACGCCGGAGCTATGCAGCTTGACGCGCTATTGCATCTGTCGATTCGGCAGAAGCCAGCCGCCGGGATTCCGATCTCCTTTGTACCCATCGCTCTATCCCATCAACGAACGTTTCGCTCGTGACGGAAACTGCTCCGGTCTTATCGACCTCGGTAGTTGTCTGATCGGTTCGCAGCGGGGGCAGCGATACACTTGTCATTGCACCGCTGCGGCGGCAGGGCGCGCTGCTCAGTCCCACCAGATCGATAGGAGTCCGTACTCCTGGCGGCCCACGCCTAGCGCGGAATCGATCTCCTCTTGGTTGTCATACATAATCGGCGTTTCTCCGCCCCAGTCTTCCTCTTCAATCAGGCGTGCCAGTTGCACGGCCTGCTCGCGCTTCGCGGTCAGAATGAAAAGTTGGTCGGTGTGCCAGAGGTTGTCTTCGAGATCACGCAGCTTGATTAGGCTCGAGATTAGCAAACGACCCGGCTTCTGGTAATTGGCCAGGCCGGGCCGATCCAGCAGCACGGCCTTCCAATAAGCCCTGTGCTTCATCAAGCTGGCATAGATCCGCTCGCCATCGAAGGCATTAAACCTGGTCCGGCAAATCAACTCCAATTGAATCTCTTGCAGGGTAGCTTCACGAAGTAGAAGAGATTCGTTCATAATTGCGTTTCTCTTGATTGCGGCTGGAGAGGAAGGAACGGCTGGTATCTGTCCGCCAGCATCCATTGTCCCATTTCGCGCTCCTCGGCGAAAAGAGGAGCGGAATAGGATATATCTTATCCGCCGGTCTTATCATCGTCGCCCCGCTAATGCTCGTGCAGCGACTCAAGCAGCAGTTCAAGCTGGCGTCGTTGCTCCTCGATGAACTCATAGAGCCACTCGCCCTAGCTCGGCTCGTGAGCCATGCTCACAGGACGGGCACGCTTCGCACGTTGGTCTCTTGTCGACGCATCGATCGTCGAGTTCCATGACCACTTCTGCGATGGCGTGTCGTGCGTCATCGTCTCCTAGGGTCGCGACCCAGAAAGGGGTTTTCCGTCTGCCTTCAACATGGTGTTGATTTTGCATATCAACGCCGCGAGCATGGTGCCAAGGGAACCCTCGACACCGGCCGAGGTGTGAAAAACTCTGCAGGAAGCGTTCACGAGCCGAGGGCGCTGAAAGATCTCGGTGCCGGTGGCTCGGAGCGGGATGAGATGGGAATTGTAACGCCAACCGATGCTCGGCGCTGGAAGATCTCGGCGCCGGTGGCTCGGAGCGGGACTCGCTGCGCAAACCCGAAACGCCCTCGTCGTCGTCAGAGCCCTTCGGGGCCGGACCCGACGCCGATGCGAGGATCCGTTGAGCAACCTCATCCCACCACCGCTACGCTCCCTGCTGGGCAACACGGCAGGGTTCCTCCCAACCGGCCGAGCCACCGACCAAAATAAATCTCTCCCTTTTGTCTCTTATGGCCTTGAGTTCCTTGTGGAAACGAGGCTCACTGTCCACACGGGTTGACCGTTTGCAGACCCCAAGAAAGGAGAACCCTGTGGAACTGAACATCGTCAACGAGGTGGCGGCGCTGCAACGCCTCACCGTCGGCCAACTGCGGCAACGCTTCGCGGAAGTCTTCGGCGAAGCCACCGCCGCCAGCAACCGCACCTGGCTCATCAAGCGCATCGCTTGGCGTCTCCAAGCACTCGTCGAAGGCGACTTGTCCGAACGCGCCCGCCGACGCGCCACCGAGTTGGCGCAGGACGCCGACCTCCGCCTCAATCCCCCACGCAGCAAGACCACGCCCGTGACACCGCCCGAGCCCGTCAGCGTCCCGGCGCCCATCGATTCACGACTGCCGCCGCCGGGCACCATCCTGACACGGCCCTACAAGGGACAGCAACTGCATGTGCAGATACTCAACGAGGGATTCGCCTATGCCGGCACCGTCTTTCCCTCGCTCAGCGCCGTGGCCAAGGTCATCACCGGCAGCCACTGCAACGGCTATCATTTTTTCCGTAATACCCTCAACAACAACAAGGAGACACGATGAACCATCAGGCCAAGAAAGCCGCAGCCACCTTGCCGCTGGTACGATGCGCCGTCTACACCCGCAAATCCACCGAAGAAGGATTGGAGCAGGAGTTCAACTCCCTGGACGCCCAACGCGAATCCACCGAAGCCTTCATTCGCAGTCAAACCAACGAAGGTTGGACCTGCCTGCCCGAACGCTACGACGATGGCGGTTTCACCGGCGGAAACATGGAACGACCGGCCCTGCGACGGCTGCTGACCGACATCGAGGCGGGCAAGATTGATCTGGTCGTCTGCTACAAGGTCGATCGCCTCAGTCGCTCCCTGCTTGACTTCGCCAAGATGATGGAGAAGTTCGAGCAGCAGGGCGTGTCCTTCGTCAGCATCACGCAGCAGTTCAATAGCGCCACCTCCATGGGCCGACTGGTGCTCAACGTCTTGTTGTCCTTCGCCCAGTTCGAGCGAGAGATCATCGCCGAACGCACACGCGATAAGGTGGCGGCCACGCGTCGCAAGGGCAAGTGGACGGGAGGCACGCCGCTGCTGGGCTACGATCTGGACCCGCGGGGCGGACGACTGCTCGTCAACGAAGACGAAGCGATTCGCGTGCGGACCATCTTCGCCTTGTACCTGGAACAGAAGGCGCTGTTGCCGGTGGTACAAGAGTTGGAGAGGCGTGGCTGGCTGAGCAAGAGTTGGCAGACCCGTCAGGGCCGCATACGGGCTGGCCGACCCTTCACCAAGACCAGCCTGCATCGGCTGTTGACCAACGTGGTCTATGTCGGCAAGGTGCGATACAAGGATGAGATCCACGACGGCGAACAGCCGGCCCTCATCGACCTGGATACCTTTCAACAGGTTCAGGCGCTCTTACGCAGCCACGGCCCGGTGATTGGCGTCCCAAGCCTGCACCGTTTCTCCTCGTTACTCAAGGGGCTGTTGCGTTGTGTGCCGTGCGACTGCGCCATGACGCCGGCGCACACCACGCGCAAAGGCAGCCAACGTTATCGCTATTACGTCTGCTCGGGCGCTCAGAAGCGTGGCTGGCAGACCTGTCCGTCGAAGTCCATCCCCGCCGCTCAGATCGAGGAATTGGTGATCGGTCAGATTCAGCAGATGGGCCGCGATCCGCAGCTATTACACGACGTCCTGGAACAGGTTCGCCAGCAGAACGAGGTCCGCCTGGCCGAATGGGAGTCCGAGCGGAGCAGCTTGGAGCGTGACATGCTGAGTGGTCAGGGCCAGGTACGCAAGTTGCTGGCCGAGATTGGCTGTGGAGACACGAATGGCGGGGTGGTGTCGCGTCTGGCCCAGTTGCAAGACCGGCTTAGTCAGGTCGAGCAACGGATCGCGCGACTGCGAACGCAGAGGGAGGCGGTGCAGCAGGAGCGTCTGGGCGAGGCCGAGGCAACGCGGGTGTTGGCCGGACTGGACCCGGCCTGGGAAACAATGACTCCCGACGAGCAGGCGCGCGTGGTGCAGTTGCTGGTGTTGCGGGTGGACTACGACGGAGCGCACAGCAAGGTAGCGATCACCTTTCATCCGTTGGGTCTGAAGACGCTGGTCGGCGACCTGCTGGGCCGCAACAGCGAGGAGGAGAGCGCATGAGTACGACCTTGATCATTGAGTTGCCGGTGCATTTTCATCGGGGTGGCCGTGGCAGCCGCAAGGAGTTGCATTCCGGCGTGGCAGCGTCGCCGATGCCGCCGGGTCGTATGCCGCGTGTGGCCCGGCTGATGGCCTTGGCCTTGCGCTTCGATGCGTTGGTTCAGACAGGTGAGATCGACAGTTATAGCGCCTTGGCGACCTTGGGTCATGTAACCCGAGCGCGCGTCAGTCAGATCATGAATTTGTTATGCTTGGCCCCGGACATCCAGGAAGCGCTGCTGTTTCTGCCGCTGACGCAACGGGGCCGCGATCCCATCATTCTGGCCGATCTGATGCCCATCGCCGCCCGGATCGATTGGCGGAAGCAGCGGCGTCTGTGGCGACAACTGCTGCCGACGTGAGTTCGCGTGCCCCGACCGAGCGGCCAACGGATCGCCCACGTTGGCCCACGTCGCGTTCGGGTCGTCCCATCGGGACGTGCCCCCAGAAACGACGCGAGACTCCGACCCGCGGAGCCTCGCGGACCAAACCTGATCCCTTCGCTTCTACACGTTCTCCCGCAAGGCGAACGTGCCTCGCTCGGTCTTGCGGAAGCGGGCCTTTTCCCCTTTGGTCTTCAGCTCGCGCAGTACGGCGGAGTAAAGCGTACCGGCAGGCGTTCGACCCTTCGGACTTTGCCAGTAGCCTTTGGCCGACATTGCCGCAATTAACTCCGCACAATTCATGGCCTGGCCGGTCTCAGCCAGAACCTGAGCGGCGGCATCCAAGGCACTCCGTTTTGCAACGTGCGTCGGAGCCTTGGCTTCCGCGGTCGCCAGCACGACGGACGCCGCCTCGCCGAGCAGTGGCGGTTCGACGTTCGTCGTCTCCGCCGGCGCAGCGTCTGGCATCACCGCCGCTTCCTCCGAAGTCGTCTCCAACGACGTGGGTGATTCGTCGGCAACGGCTGCGCTTGGGGCGGGCTTGCTCTGGCGTCGCTTGCGGGTTTGCTCGGACGAGGTTGGCGTGGAGTTCTTGGCAACGGTCATGAGGCGTCTCCTGGAAAGAATCGGATGACACGGTGGGCGTCCCGCCCATCGGGACGCCCTGGATGGACAGTTACCTCAGCCGCGGCAAGCAGATCAAGCCAAGTAAGAGTGAATAACTCCTTTTAATGCGCTGCGAAATGACGCGACGGGACGTGCGGAACGCGGAGGGTCCGAAGACCCGTTCGCTATCGCCTCCACCGCACACGTTCATCCTGGAGCAAGGGCAGCGCTCCAAGGAAGGAGGCCGACAGGCGGCCATGATCGGATTTGCGGGCGTTTGCCGGTCGAGGCCGGAGCCTGCTTTGGCATGCTTGTGGTCGGACGGCAGGATGCTCCGTTGTCACAAAACGAGCACGATGGCGACGTTTGTGTCAGCAAAGGGGTGCAAACCTGCCAAAAAGTGACTGCAAAGTGACAGTAGACTGACAGCACGCAAGTAGTGGCACATGAGGATGTTGCGGCAAATCCCTACTCGGAAGCAAAGAAAAGGCGTCGCAGTCGCCGCTTTGGTTTTTTCCTCAGACGAATGGCCATAACATAATATTTCTATTGCGCTTAAGGCATCGATTATTCGCTTGTTGCCTCCGTGTCGTGTTGACCCAAAGTCCGTTTACCCTGACAAACTGTGCCACTTACCTTTTTTTGGGTAGCCGGTCGTGCGTCGTTGGGCGCGTCAACTCGGTGTCTCGACTTGGAGACGCCGAGTTGGAGAGTTTTCGCCGCAACGGGCGCTAGGCGAGGGCGGAAAGAGGCGTTGTTGGAGTAAGGATGGCCGCTCTCGTGGGCACAGAGTTGAGGCGGAGATGGCGAGCCGAGGAGGGCAAAAAATCGCGGTAGCAGCGTGGAAACGAGCGACGCCGGGAGGGATTCCTCTCGGCGTCGCATGTCAACTATTGGGTTGGAAGATCCGCTGCCGATGGTCAGGCTCCCCACATGAGACGCTCCTCGAAGTGCGCCGTGCAAAGGCGCTGAGAGCTTGCGGGTGTAAGTCCCGCCCGGCAACTGGGTCGCTCCGGCCGGTAGCAATCGGAGCGGCAGTGGAGGTAACGAAACTGCCGAAGCCTTCGGTGCAAGGGGTCGCCTCGGGCGACCTTGCGAACAGGCAGGCCGTAACGTGCGTGAACGCTGAGCAGGCCTCGAAATTGTCAATGCGGGAGCCGAGCCGGCTTTGAGCGGCGAAGGCTGACATCGCAGGAGGAACCGAGCGATCATCCCCTCTTGCGGTCCCGCCGGGGTAGTGGCGACGGCATGTCTGGACAGTTCTCAGTCGCAACACGGGAAGCCCCCCTGGTGGCAACGCGCGTTGTCAAACCGGAAGCCCGCGAGGGACAGGCCGGGCCAGACGGGGTGGCGGAGGGGTCCGTAGTACCGCGGAAGTCGGGTAACGCCGATGGAGGGAAGGGACCCTGGTTGAAGGCAGCGCAACACGTAGTGCGGGATAGGAGATTGGCGTGAGCCTACGAACTCCAACAAGCGTCCAGAAACTACAGACGGCGCTACACGGGAAAGCGAAGGAAACGCCCGGCTACCGTTTCTACGCACTGTACGACAAGGTGTACCGAGCGGATGTCCTGAGTTGCGCCTTCACGCGCTGTCGTGCCAACGGCGGTGTCGCAGGCGTCGATGGACAGACGTTCGAGGACATCGAAGCGTATGGACGAGAGCGTTGGCTGAGCGAACTGGCGGACCAGTTGAGAAACAAGACGTACTGTTCGCAGGCGGTCCGGCGGGTATGGTTGCCCAAACCGGACGGCAAGCAGAGGCCGTTGGGTATCCCTACGGTTCAAGATCGTGTCGTGCAAATGGCGGTCATGTTGGTTCTCGAACCCATTTTCGAGGCCGACCTGACGCCGGAGCAATATGCCTACCGACCAGGCCGCAGCGCTCACGAGGCCGTCGAGCAGGTACGGGAATGGTTGCGGACGGGGCATACGCAGGTGGTCGATGCCGACCTGAGCGGTTATTTCGATAGCATCCCCCACGCGGAGTTGATGAGATCGGTCGCTCGCCGCGTAAGCGACGGGGCGATGCTAGCTCTCATCAAACAGTGGTTGGTAACTCCCGTCGAGGAGACCGACACCCGCGGCAAGGTGCGGCGAACGAACCGCAACCAGGACGAGCGACGAGGGACGCCGCAAGGCGCGCCGATCTCGCCGTTATTGAGCAACCTGTATATGCGTCGGTTCCTTCTGGGGTGGAAGGTGCTCGGACACGAGAGGCGTCTAAATGCTCACATCGTGAACTACGCCGATGACTTCGTGATCTGCTGTCGTGGCAACGCCGAAGCGGCGTTGACCGCGATGCAGGCCATGATGAAGCAGCTCAAACTTACGGTGAACGAGGCCAAGACGCACATCTGTCGCCTGCCAGAAGAGACGTTCGATTTTCTCGGCTTTACGTTTGGCCGGTATCACTCACCCCGCACGGGTCGAGCCAGTATGCAATACTGGCCGTCACGTAAGCGGATCACCCGTCTTTGTGACGTGGTGAGTGAGAAGACCAGCCGACGTTGGTTATTCCTGGAGGTTGCCGAGCGGATCGCCACGCTGAACCGCATGTTGGTTGGCTGGCGGAACTATTTCGCTCAGGGAGTCTTCTGGAAAGCCTTCCGCATCGTGGATCGCCACGTGTGGTTAAGGCTGCGTCGGTGGCTTTGTCGCAAGCACAAAGTACGGGGGACAGGAGGAGACACGTATCCCCTGGATCACCTGTACGGCGTACTTGGGGTCGTGAGCTTGGAGCGCACGGTTCGACGACAAGGTCTTCCGAGGGCGAAGCCGTGATGCCTTCTCCGAGAGCCGGATGCGGGCAATCCGCTTGTCCGGTTCGATGAGCGGGAGGTGGAAACGGGGCAGGGTGCTGCTCGTGAGGCACCGGCGGACGAAAGGGCCGGACAACCGATTGGCAGCACCTAAACTACCGCGCCACCTCTCGACTCTACCTGCTCCCCAAATGTCTCTAGAGAGTTGCACGCTCTCTTATTCAGCAATGACTTGTGATTATTGACTTTACGGCGATTCGGTCGCCTGCGTCAAAAAAAGTTCGCGTCTTGCTCGGCATGCGTGTGAGACGCTCGTCGAATACGCGCGCTCGCGCGCTGCGTTAACCCGTGTGGTGCTTTCCGCACACCAAAACTTTTCGGACATCCAGTTAACAACCCCGCGCGTATCCGCTATTCCTCCGCCGTCGCCAATCACCCCCAGGGGCACAGCCCCGACGGTCTCCACGCTGCATGCGCAATCGGCCGATCGACCCCTCCAACCCGACTATTCCCATCTGCCACGCCGCCGCGAACGCAACGCAAACGCTCCCGCCTCTTCCCCAAACCATTGACGTGGTGGGAAAATGTTGTCTTCTCCCGGCACGACAAGGAATGGCCCCACCGTGAAAACGCTCTTCCCTTCTTTCTTCCTGATGCTGGCCAACGCCACTGACCGCGAACTCGCTCGGCAGGTCCAGTACCTCAAAACCGAGAACCGCATCCTCCGCGACAAACTGCCCAAACGTCTTACCGTCACGGTTCAGGAACGCCAGCGTCTGCTCAAGTTCGGCAAACCACTGGGCAAGGCTCTTCGCGATCTGATTATCATTGTCTCTCCGCGCACCTTCGCTCGCTGGCTCAACGGAGAATCGGCAACCGCCAAGAGCGGCAAGGACAACAAGTCCGTCAGGGCGGGACGTCCGAAAACGCCCGAGGACATCCGCCAATGGATATTGCGGCTGGCATGCGAGAATGCTTGGGGATACACGCGTGTCCTCGGCGAATTGAAGAAACTGGGCGTCGGCAACATCAAGATGTATTCCCCGCCCGAGGAATCCAACGAGCTGCTGGTCCTCTTCCTCGAGCATTTCCTGAAAGGCGATCGGACGGCTGCACCGAAAGCGAAGCGGTGAACCGGCGCGGCTCGTTGCCCCGGCTGCCCTTACCGTACTCCCTTGTGACTTGGTGCCGCAGGGAGGGGCAGGGGCTAACCGGGGCTGGAACCGTCGTTAAACGAGTTGGAAGCCCAGCTCGTGCTCGGTCGGGTCGCCATCCGCCATCCAGTAGAAATCGTAGGTCCCGGCCGAAAGGCCCTTGGTGTTCAGGTTGAAGATGTACCCATTGAGAGCGGCATCGTACCGGAACAGGTTATCCGGGTCGGCATTTCCAGCATCCTGGAGCGCCACCTGCGTCTGTGTCCCGTCCGCGTTGACCCGGTCCAGCCGGATCGCGGTCAGGGCGATTGAAGACGACGACAGGTTGTTCCCGTTGGCGTCGAGCAGCTGGAGCTTGATCGGGATCGTCCGCCCTGCATGGAGCGCCTTGTTCAGATCGGTCAGGGTTTGCGCCTCCAGGGCAATCGTGATCGTCGCAGTAGCCGAGGCGGATTCGTAGTTGCCGTTGCCGGCAAACGAGGCTGTGACCGTGTAGTATCCCGATTCGGTCGGCGCGGTGCTACTCGTCACAATGTTCCCGTTATTGTCGGTGTAGGCATAGATGAACGTCGGGCTGCCCAGGTTTTCCCCATTGACGCCGGCGACCGAGCCGGTGGCCGGATGCGGCTGCCCGTCGTAGGTGAAGGTGCCGCCGGTGACCGTGACTGTCGGGGTGGCCTGGGTAATGACGATCGGAGTCAAGAAGCTCTGAGCGGTGTAGTTGTCGTCTCCTGCGAAGGAGACCGTAGCGGTGTACGAGCCGGCGTTTACCGGCGCAGCCACAACAGTTCCGGAAGCGTCCGTGTAAACCACCGTGCTGCTCAGCACCGTCCCGCCGACTCCCAGCACCGACCCGGTCGTGCCATGCGCAGTGCCGGAGTAGGTCGCCGCTGGCACGGCAACGATTGATCCGGTCGGAGTATACTTGGCGACGTTGAAGGATCGCTCGACGGACGGAGCGGGGTTGTAGTTCCCATCCCCGGCTTGACTGGCGGTAACGATGACGGTTCCCGCTCCGGTGATCTTAAGGGTGACTCCGTCGGTGCCCAGGCTCGCCGGACCGGTGACGCTGAAGGTGACCGGGTTGCCAGAACCCCCGCCGGTGCCCGATAGGGTGATAGGCCCGTCCCCATACGTCTTATCGGCAAGCCCCTCGAAGTCGATCGTCTGATCCGCCTTGTTGACGGTCAGGGCAGTCTCGGCTGAGGTGTTCACTCCGCCGTGGCCGTCGTCCACCGTCAGGCGAACCGTGTAGGATCCTGCCGTGGTGACGCCGAGAGCCTGCAAGTCGGCCCAGGTCAGCGTCTGGGTGGCGGCATTGGTCGACGGCAGGGGCTGACCGTTGACCGTCCAGGTGTAGGTGATGGGGTCGCTGTCTGGGTCCGTGCTGGCCGACCCGTCGAGCGTCAGGCCGGAGCCGTAGGTCGTGGTGTACGGCCCGCCGGGGTTCGCGGTCGGGGCGGCGTTGGCTGGTACTTGGTCGTTGTAGCTGGCCTGAATATCCGCAGAGGACAGGGCCTGGTTGTACATCTTCAATTCGTCTATCGCCATGGCCGAGAAGTCATTCGCGAAGGACGCCTGCCGATACGCGCCGATCTGCACAGGCTCCGTGCTCGTGTACAGCGAGGACGGGAAGCTCCCACTGTTGAGAACGAGAGTCCCGTCACTGAGTTGGCCATTGATGTACAGGTCCAGTCGGCCCGTCGGTCCGTCGTAAACCACCGCGACATCGGCAAAACTCCCGACCGGGACCGCAGTCGCCGAGTGACGGATGGCTGCCGAACCATCCGTACCGTCGCCGAACGCCTCTGTGTAGAGCCGGCCATCCGAGGTGACGCCGAAGGAATATGCCCGATTGCCGCTGAGCTGGGAGTCCTTATTGATGATCGTCGAGGCATATCCTGAGGGGGGAAGCTTGTCCACTCGAATCCAACCTTCGATCGTGAACGAGTTGGCGAACCGAAGGTCCGGGGAGTCGGGAACGAGCAGGTAATCGTCCACGCCGTCAAACTGGAACCCGTCGTTAACAACCGCTGGGGTGTACCCAACACCGTTGTTCAGGGTGGCATCGTGTCCATGCCCGCTGGCGTCCTGACCGGTATCGTCGCCGGTCCACCAGGCGACGAGGCCGGGGGTGACGGCCGTCTGGTTAATCAACACAGAAACCCCAGGCTGCGGATTGTTCATCGATGTGGCGACGATGTCGGGGCGACCATCCCCGTTCACATCGGCGGCCCGCAGGTCGTACCCCGAGCCTCCTGGGACGGCATACGATTCCGGCGAAGCCAGGTTGCCCTGTCCGTCGCCCCGCAGCAGGGCGACTACCTGGCCCGTGTAGTTGCCGACGGCCAGGTCGAGATGACCATCCCCGTCGAAGTCAGCGGCGTCCATCGTGCCGCCAGCGTCACCTATGGGGAGAGCCTGATGGGCCGGGGAGGCCTGGGCGAAATTGCCTCCCCCGGTCGCCTGGAACACGTACACCTTGTCGCCCGCACTAACCGCTAAGTCCGGCTGCCCATTCTCGTCGAAATCGCCCGCGACCATGCCCAGGGGCACGTTTCCTGGGTCGATCCCGAGTGACAGAACCTGGCCGGCGGTAAACGAACCGCTCCCGTTGCCGAAGTAAAGTTTCACTTGGTTGGAGCCGCCCTCGACGGGAACCGCGAGATCGGTATGGCCGTCGCCGTTGAGATCGGCGGCCACCAGTTGCCCGATCTCCTGGTTGGGCTGGGCGACGGAGAGGTTCGTGGCGGACGAGAAGTGCCCGGTGCCGTCGCCGAAGTGGAGGGCGAGGTTCCCCGAGTCGCGGGTGTAGATGGCCAAGTCGGCGTTGTGGTCCTCGTTGAAATCCGCGACGACCACCTGCAAATCGCTGCCACCGGTCGCGAAAACAATGGGCGCCGCAAATCCCCCTGCCCCATTTCCCAGGTTGATCGATACCTTGTTTCCGAAGCTGTTGCCGTTGCTCTCGCCGGCCGTCAGGACGAGGTCCGGGTGACCATCGTTGTTGAAGTCTCCTGTCGCGAGCGACCCGCCGCCGGACCCGGTGCCAGCGTCGAACGTCTGCGGTGCGCCGAACATGCCACCGCCAATGCCGGGGAACACTGCGATTTGGGCCGGGTCGTTGGGGTAAGCGTTTCCGTTGGTGAATCCGGCCGCGACATCCGGCTTGCCGTCGCCGGTAAAGTCCGCGACCACGATGCCCGGGACCAGGGTAGCTCCCTGTGGGAGAAGCGAGAGGAGGGTGGCGGGGCTAAAGGCCGTGGCCGATAGAAGGGTGCGGTCCTCCAGCGTCTCCACCGCGAGACGTGCGCGGGCGGGTTGCGTCCGAGCCTTGGCGGCCGGCTTCCGGCGAAACGGGCGTCGCCGACTTGCTAGGTGCTGTTGTGGTTCAAAAAACCGCGTTATCGCTGCCAGGAGAGCGTCGAAGAATGACATCACGTTACCTCAAGTTGTGGTGAAACGAATTTTTATCCGAATGTTTTTGTCCCGCGCCTCGCATCATCTCAACCCTTTCCGTGTCAGCCAGGCGACACCGTTAAGAGCCTTCGAGCAGCCGGTCCAGGCGCGCAGAACAAGACACGATTTGGCGGCGAGCGCGGGAAAAAAATGAAAAAGTTTGAAAAGTGGTGCGAGAAGATCAGCGCAGGCCGGCGTTCGTCTCGAACCCGCGAACCTGAGCGCGCAGGGTGGGGAGGTCGGCTACCATGAGAGTGTTGTCCGGACCGGGCCAGGCCAGGTAACGGCCATCAGGGCTAAATCTTTGCGAGCGTTCGGAAAGGTCGCCCGGCCCCACCAGGAGTTCGAGGAAGACTTGCCCTTGCGGGAATGTCTGGAGCGCGCGCAAGCTGTCACGACCCGGTCGCCGCAAGTCGTGACGAATCCCCCAGACACTATCCGGAGAGACGGCAAATGCAGGGTATTTGATCGGGCGTACCGGCATGCACCCCGCAATGTCCCCGACACGGTAGTCTGTCGGTTCGTTCCCTCCCGCGATCCAGTGCCGGCTGCCTGGCGTTACCAGCCCATAGATTTCCGCTCCCTCCGCCTTGTGGGGGAATGGCTCGCGCACGAGGCGCTTGCCGGTGGCCACTTCGCGAATCTCGAAACGGATGGCCTGAACGGGTGACCGCGGGCCAGCCCACCAGTAATACTTGCCGTCCGGGGTCACGCCCGAGGTGAAGAACTGCTTTTCCCCCGGTTGCGGCGGCCGTACCAGGGGACTCAGGACGCGGAGGCCGTCGGTCGTCAGTTCACGCGCCACCGTTTGCCATTTCTCGCCAAACTCGGTTTCCTCCTCTTCGCGGATTGACAGGAACCGGCCGGAGGCGTAGACCAGCCGGTCGAAACCGCGCGGCAATTTCCAGGGACCGTATTTTCGGCAGTTCTGCAAATCCACAAGCAGCGTCTGCGCCGGGTTGCCGCCGCTGGCATAGCCCAGCCAGCGCCCGTCGTCGCTGAGGGCCACAGCCGCGTTGGCTGCCCAGTACGATCCGTGCGGAGCCTGGAAGACCGCGACTTGCACGCCCTGAGTCAAACCGCGCGATATGTCCCAGACGCGAATTTCGAAGTTGCCGTCCATTGACGCCAGCCGCTGGCCATTGCTGGACCAGGTGACCCAGGCGACCGGGTCGCGATGGCCGCGCAGGGGGCGCAGGAGTTCCGGTCGTACCAGCTCACAAACGGCCGCACCGTCCACCCGTGCCCCGACGAAGCGGCGCGAATCGCGGGCGAATCCCAGGGGAATGAACGGACTGGTCAGGATCTGGGCGCCCGTGGCGATGTCCCACACCCGACAGGATTGCGGTCGCGCCCCGGTCGCGTGGGTCACCTGGTCCAGCAATGGGCAGCGGCTGGCGTCAATGGACAGCAACTTCGAGATTCGCGTCTGGGACATATCGCGCGGTTTGACCCAGGGCGTGCAGATCGCGGTCTTTCAGGCTCCGCACGGAGCGTACTGGGCAGCCAACGCGGCCGTAGCCCTCAGCGATGACGGGCGTTGGCTGGGCTATGCCAGCGGCGGCAAACCGGCGCAGACCCTGCTTGTGGATTTGCAGACCTTCCGAAAATATGGTCCCTGGAAACTGCCGCGAGGTTTCGACCGACTGGTCTACGCCTCCGGACGGTTCCTATCGATCCGCGAAGAGGAGGAGACCCAGTTTGGCGAGAAATGGCAAACGGTGGCGCGTGAACTGACGACCGACGGCCTCCGCGTCCTGAGTCCCCTGGTACGGCCGCCGCAACCGGGGGAAAAGGGGTTCTTCACCTCGGGCGTGACCCCGGACGGCAAGTATTACTGGTGGGCCGGCCCGCGGTCCCCAGTTCAGGCCGTCCGTTTCGAGGTCCGCGAAGTGGCTACCGGCAAGCGCCTTCTGCGCGAATCCTTCCCCCGCAAGACGGAGGGAGCGGAAATCCATGGGCTGGTGACCCCAGGCGGCCAGCACTGGATCGCGGGCGGGAACGAACCGGCGGACTGCCGTGTGGGGGACATTACGGGGTGCATGCCGGTACGCCCGGTCAAATACCCCGCCTTTGCCGTCTCTCCGGATAGCGTCTGGGGGATTCGTCACGACTTGCGGCGGCCGGGTCGTGACAGCTTGCGTACGCTCCAGACATTCCCGCAAGGGCAAGTCTTCCTCGAACTCCCTGTGGGGCCGGGCTACCTTTCCGAACTCTCGCAAAGATTTAGCCCTGATGGTCGTCACCTGGCCTGGCCCGGCCCA
>Ga0134126_10003627_pt1 | contig 19354 bp, 19 predicted proteins | sample KB31752_FD_96881 | JGI IMG/M metagenome (GOLD analysis project Ga0134126, IMG submission 96881) | Terrestrial soil microbial communities with excess Nitrogen fertilizer from Kellogg Biological Station, Michigan, USA - KB3-175-2 | ecosystem: Environmental > Terrestrial > Soil > Unclassified ...
CGGAGATTTTGAAAAAGCGATAGACATACTAAGAAAAAAAGGTCAGAAAGTTTCTGCATCACGTACTGATAAAGAAGCTTCTGAAGGAGCAGTATTTGTTAAAACCAACTCTGCCAATAACGAAGGTATAGTAGTAGCACTAAACTGCGAAACTGACTTCGTAGCTAAGACGGATGATTTTATTAAACTTGGAAATACAATTCTGGAAACTGCGGTAGCTAAAAAACCTGCTACTGTTGCTGACCTGGAAAGTGCGCCTGCAGCCGGAAGAACTGTAAAAGACCTTATGACTGACCTTATGGGTAAAATAGGCGAAAGAGTAGAGATAAGCGCTTATGAAATAGTAAAAGGTGAAGTAGTAGTTCCTTACATACATTCCAATAGTAAATTAGGCGTGCTTGTTGCGCTTAAAAATGCAGCAGGAACAGATGTAACTGAAGCTGGTAAAGACGTAGCTATGCAAATTGCTGCTATGAAACCAGTGGCTGTTGATAAAGATGGTGTTGATATTAAAATTGTAGAAAGAGAAATAGAGATAGGTAAAGAACAAGCTCGTGCAGAAGGTAAACCAGAAGCTATGCTTGAGAAAATAGCACAGGGCAAGCTAAATAAATTTTACAAAGACAGTACATTGCTTAATCAGGAGTTTGTAAAAGATAACTCTAAAACAATAGCCCAAATGCTTGATGGCATTAAGAAAGGACTTACTGTTAGCGATTTTAAAAGAGTATCTGTAGCATAAGCTAGAAGAATACTTTAATTGAATTATAAAGAGGCTTCCAAACTGGTGGCCTTTTTTTGTTAGTAGTCATATTAACCTCTCCCTTTGTGGGAAGAAATATCAACAACTCATTTTAGTACAACTTTAATTTTTTAAATAATTTATTTAAAAAATAACTCAGTATTTAAACAATTTTTAGGCTGAAGGGTTATATTGTGCGGTTGAGTAGAATCAATTGAAATTCAAAGTATTAGATAGTTAATTCATAATTTTATATATTACTAATATTCAATAATTTAAATTTTTAAACAATAATTTTTATCCAATTAATATGAAAACAGCTACCAGTGAATTGCTTCAGAAAAAGAAGAAAGAAATTCTTGAACAATGGACTAAAAACCAGCTTGCAAATACTACTCTTCGCGAAGACCTGATGAGTAATGAGGATTTACGACAACAGTCTGATGAATTACTGGACTCTTTTTTAAAGGCTATTAAAAAAGGTAACTATGAAAATATAGATGCTAAGGAATATGAACCTGTAGTAGAAATGCTTGGGGGTATATCTATTTCGCGGGCGCAACAAGGTTTTTCTGCCAGGGAAACAGGCCTTTTTGTTTTCAGCCTTAAAAAAGCGTTTATAAATGTACTTACCCAAGAGGTAAAAGATAATGAAGAACTTGTAAGTGCTGTTATTACGCTTGATAACCTGATTGATGAACTGGGAGTAATTGTTTTTGAAACTTTTATAAAAGGAAGAGAAGAGGTAATACTAAGACAAACACAGGAGATTAATGAAATCTCTACGCCAGTTATAAGAGTATGGGATGGCATTTTAGCGCTGCCAATAATAGGAACTCTGGATAGCGCCAGAACACAGGTAGTAATGGAGAACCTGTTGCAGGAAATAGTAAACACCGGAAGCAGTATTGCCATACTTGATATATCAGGCGTACCTGCTGTAGATTCGCTGGTGGCACAACATCTTATAAAAACAGTAAATGCTACAAGGCTAATGGGTGCAGAATGTGTAATCTCCGGCATACGTTCAGAGATAGCGCAGACTATTGTTCATTTAGGAATAGACCTGTCGCAAATACAGACAAAGGCATCTCTTGCAGCTGCATTGAAATATTCATTTGGCCTGCTACAATTAGATGTGAAAAAAAGAGAAAGAAAATCAATAGCATAAAAAAGAAATGGAAAGAATACCAATTCTGAAGATGGGAAAATTTCTGCTTGTTACTATTCAAGTAGATATGTACGACCGTCTGGCACTTACCCTTGAGAATGACCTTGTAACCATGATAAGAAAGGTTGAGGCGAGAGGAGTGCTTATAGATATTTCTGCAGTAAGTATAGTAGATTCCTTTATGGGAAGAATTTTAGGAAACATAGCCTCTATGTCTAAAATTCTAGATGCAGAAACAGTAGTAGTAGGCATGCAGCCAGCAGTGGCTATAACGCTTGTTGAACTTGGCCTTCCCTTGGAAGGAGTGTATACAGCGCTTGATGTTGAAAAAGGAATGAAGTTGTTAAATGATAAACTAACTTTAGAAGAAGAAGAAGCTGATTGGGAAACTGAGGAAGAAGATGATCGTCCTGAATAAAGAAAAGCTGGCTATTACTCGAGAACAGGACGTTGTTTTTTTTCGACAGAGGCTCAAGGAGTTTGCTGTAAAGATAGGAATGAGCGTGCTTAACCAGACAAAGCTGATAACGGCTGCAAGCGAGCTGGTAAGAAATATGCTAAAATATGGTGGGGGTGGTGAAATACTAATAGAAGCAATAACTAAAACTCCGCATGCCGGCATAAGGGTAACATTTGCGGATAATGGGCCGGGAATAGTAGATATAAAAAAGGCGATGACGGACGGCTACTCCACAGGTAAAAGCCTTGGGCTTGGGCTGCCGGGGGCAAAGCGATTAGTAAACGAATTTGAAATAGAATCTGAAGTAGGAAAAGGCACTACAGTGAAGATTATAAGATGGAAGAATGGATTATAATACTCACAAAAGCTTTCCTGTCGAAGACAGAAGTTATTTAATTCTTATTAAAAAATATCTAAGGGAATTATCTGAACATATAGAATTAGGGGATGAGGAAAGGGGAAAGCTGGATATAATAGCCAGTGAGATGACTACAAACCTGATTAAGTATGCACACTCCGGCAGAGAACTGCTAGTAAAAGCAGTACGTTTAAATAGTAACGTTGGTATTGAATTAATAAGCCTTGATAAGGCTCCGGGAATACCTGACCTGCATAAAGTTATGGAAGATGGTTATTCTTCTTCCGGAACAAAAGGGGAAGGATTTGGTGCTATAAAACGGCTATCTGATGAGTTTGATATATACTCGCAAGCCCAAAAAGGTACTATTACACTTTCCAGGGTATACAAAAAGAAAGCATCTTCTGCATATACATTTGGGAAGAGCAAAGAACAGTTTGAGGTAAAAGGAGTAATGATTCCTATGAAAGGGGAAGAGGTTTGTGGGGATAGTTGGGGCTACTTGGAGAAGGATAGAGAATGTTCTATAGCGTTGATGGACGGATTAGGACATGGCCCCCATGCACATTTAGCAGCTACAGAGGCTGTAAAAATTTTCAATGAGCATTCAAAAGATATGCCTGCGCCTATTTTACTAACTATTAATGAAGAGATAAAGAAAACAAGGGGAGCAGTTGGTTTTATAGTAAACATTAGTGCTGAAAAAGGATTATTTACCTACTGTGGAGTTGGTAATATAACGTGCAGGGTTTTTGCCCCTGACAACTCAAGAACATTAATTTCATTTAATGGTATACTTGGGCTTAATGTAAGAAGGATAAATAATAATGTTTCTGCCTGGGATAATGGTAAAATGCTGATTCTTCATTCTGACGGATTAGCTACTAAATGGGATATAAGTCAATACCCGGGTATTCTTGCGAAAGATCTCTCAATTCTTGCAACAGCTTTGTACAGGGATTATTCGCGGCAGAAAGACGATGTTACTGTTATTGTAATACGAAACAAAAAATAGATTTTTATGGAAAGGATTGTTAACAGAATTTACATTCAAAATGAGCTGGATGTGATGTTGGCACATAAAAGGGGTAAGCAGCTTGCAGAGATTACCGGCCTTAACTTTGCAGACCAGTCGAAGTTTGCAGCAGCTGTTTCCGAGATAAGCAGAAATGCTGTGGAACACGGTGAAGAAGGAGAGATAAAATTTATTATAGCTGAATCTGGAATTAAGTTTTGGTTAAAAGCTATTGTACAAGACAAAGGAAAAGGAATAGAAGATATAAACGAGGCTTTAACCAAAGGGCCAGATAAGAAAGGGAAAGGGATAGGTATTGTCAATGCCAAGAAGCTGGTAGACCAGTTTGAAATTGAAAGCAGATATGGGCATGGTACCACTGTAAGGCTTTCTATGCACATTCCTCCATCGCACCCTCCCATTAATGAATCTATTATAAATGGATGGAAGGAGTTCTTCGAAAACGAAGCTGTACTTTCTCCCTATGAAATGCTGAAAAAGCAAAATTTCCAGCTTATTGATACATTGGAGCAGGTGAAGGTTAAGAATATAATGATAGAAAACCAGCTGGAAGAAATAAAGCGGTTAAATAATCAGCTGGAAAAAAACAATGGTGAAATATCCAGGCTTTCGTCAGAAATGATTCAGCAAAATACACAGCTTAAAAAGAAAAATAATGAGCTGGATGAATTTGCCTATATAGTAACCCACGACCTTAAAGCTCCCTTAAATAATATGCTTGGCCTGGTTACTTACATGGAATCAGAAGCATCTGGCCACGAAAGTGATTTTGGAATGCTAAAGGAACAGGTGAACAGGATGCATGAGCTGATTAATAATATACTATCTTATGCTAAATCAGGAAGGGAAAATGTACAACGCAGAGAGGTAAATGTTGGTGCACTTGTTAAAGAAATAGTAAAAGGACTTGCTGTACCAGCGAATATTAATATTCATATTTCTAATGAACTGCCTGTACTATTTACAGAGCAAATATATCTTCATCAGATATTTAGCAACCTTATAAGCAATGCCATAAAATACCACGACAAAGAACATGGCAATATATGGATAGAACATGGCTTAACAGATAGTTGCTGTGAATTTACGGTAGCCGATGACGGGGCTGGTATTCCAGAGCAGAAAAAGGAGGAAATATTTAATATGTTCTCTACTATTCGTTCTAAAAAGAGTGTTGATAGTACAGGAATGGGACTTGCTATAGTTAAGAAGATAATAGAAAGCAAAGGAGGCAGCATTAAGGTGGAAGATAACCTTGGTGCAGGTTCTAAGTTTATATTTACATGGCCAGAGGCTATTGTTGAAAAGAAAGATGAAGCTACAATAAGCATTTAATGGTATTGACGGATAAAGGGGTTGAATTAAAAACTATTCTTGACCACATTGATGATGCTGTTCTGATTGTAGACAGAAAAGGAGAGATACTTTATTTTAATAAGGCTGCCATAACAATTTTCGGATTTTCGGCACAGGTAAAAAAGCTTGAGTGGCTTGAATATTTTGAGCTGTTTAAGCGCGACAACAAAACAAAAATTGAACGGATAAACTCTCCAGTATTTAAATTTTTAAAAGGCGAAAGAATAACGGAAATTCAGTATTATCTTTATCCTAAAAGCAAGCCTACCAAAAAAATTAGTCTATCCATTTCTTATAATGACTCTGAAAAGTCTAATGTTCTTCTGATAGTAAAAAATCTTACCCAGCAAGATAGTATGGAAACACGGCTTATACAGCAAAGTAAGTCGCTAACGAGTGCTTATGAGGGGCTAAGAAGGGCAGAGGCGGGTTTAAAAGTCTCCAATACAGAGCTTGAAAAAAAGGTAAACGAACGTACGGCTAAACTTTCTAAAATAAATTTTGACCTAAAAAAGGAAATCTCATCACGTGTCAATGCAGAGGATAAACTGAAACAAAAAAACCACGAGCTTACCAAAATAAATACAGACCTGGATAATTTTATTTATACAGCATCACATGATCTTAGGGCACCTATTTCTAACCTGGAAGGCCTTATAACAGCCCTTAAGGATACGTTGGAAAATGGGAAGAAAGAGGATGAAGAATTTATATTTGGACTGATAGACCGCTCTGTTGAAAAGTTTAAACAAACCATTGCTGACCTTACTGAAATAAGCAAGGTGCAGAAGGGGATGGAAGAAGATGTTGAAGAAGTAGCTTTTGCAGATGTTTTAAATGATACTATTATTACTATGCAGGATATTATTAAAAACTGTAAGTGCATAATACAATCTGACTTTAAGATTAAAACGATTAAGTTTTCTGTTAAAAATTTAAGAAGTGTATTTTACAATCTTGTAAGCAATGCTATTAAGTATCGTTCAGAAGAAAGAATTCCTGAACTGGTAATAAGTAGCCGTCTGGAAGGAGGTAAGATTTTACTGTCTTTTAAAGATAACGGATTAGGAATTTCTACTGTGCATCAGGATAAAATTTTTAAAATGTTTAAAAGAGCCCATAATCATGTGGAAGGTTCTGGCATTGGGCTGTACATAGTAAAGCGCATTGTTGAAAATGCGGAAGGTAGTATAGAAGTAGTATCAAAAGAAAATGAAGGTACTTCTTTTATGATTTACCTTAAACAATAAAGGACTTTGATTTATTTATAGCTAACTACAGTCTCAATAGTCTCAGTAAGAAATTCTTCACGTACAGAAAATAGTAAACCGCTGTCGTTGTATTTTAGGATAGTAGTGCTCTCTAGTTTAAAGTCTGCTTTTGTTAGTTTACTTTTTTCAAGTTTTCTAATTTCAGTTAAGTTGCCATTGGTATACTTATATTCCTCTTTTGTGATCGCAGTATAGCCAGTAGTAATTTTACTTTTTAACTTTTTGTCAGGATAGTATTCAAACTCTTCACCGTTTAGAGAATTTCCGCCAATCTTTTTTCCCTGATATTTAAAGTAGGTTTTAATTTTATTACCGCCAGCGTCATACATAAATGCTTGGGTTTCTTTGCCTACATTGGTTTTATGAACAATGGAATCCAGATTACCTTTTGTTGAATAATAGTAATTGAACTCATCGTAATTAGGAGCAGCAATAGGAATTTTTTCTTTAACTAAACGCCCTTTACTATCATAGGTAAAAAGTTTTTTAGACCACTCCTCCGTTTCTGTATCTTTATACTTTTCTTCGATTGCTTTACCTTCTTTATAAACGTACTGCCATTGTTGGTTAAAAATAGTATTAGAAGGAATGTATTTTGTAGTAATGTCAACAAGAGAATTATTAGTATTGTACTTAAAAGTAGTTTCTTTCGCTGGTACAGTATCGCAAGTGCCTCTGTCAGTACAATAATCCCAATGATTGGCTTTATTGCCTTTCTCATCAAAAGTGTAAACTCCTTTTGCTTCCAGTATTGGTTTCTTCCCTTTGTTAGTCTGGGTTTCTGTTATTTCAATGGTATCTATTTTATTCTTCTGTATAATGTCTCTGTTGTTGATTAATTCTTCAACACTAGAATTATACTGAGCTGTTGCAACTATTGAATAAATAGTAAAAGTAAGCAGGAAGGTTATTTTCTTTATCATAAACATATAGGTAACAGGTTTATACAAAAATAAAAAAAGGCCACTATAAAATGGCCTTTTCAAATATATAGTTTATAGGATCTTATTCGAAATAGATAGTAGTGTTAGGCAACAAGGCTTTTACCTTTTGCTGTTCTTTAGCTGGCATTTCGTGCCCTACTAATGTAAGTGTTTTTAAATTCTTAAGGTTAGCTATCTCCACAGGTAAGCTGGTAAGCGGATTAATCGCCATGTCCAGGTTTTCAAGGGAAGTAAGCATAGCAATGGATTTAGGGAATGTAGTTAATCCATTTTGCCTTAGGGTAAGAGTTTTCAGGTTTACCAGGTGACCAAACTCTACAGGAAGTTCTTTAATTTTATTCTTGTTAAGGTTAAGCTCTTGCAGATATACTAGTTTACCAATAGATGGTGCAACAGTAGAAATCTGGTTGCTGCTAAGGTCTAGTGAAATAAGGTTAGTAAGAGCTCCGAATTTGTCGGTAAATGCAGTGGCCTTGTTGTTAAAGAAGTTCAGCTTAACAAGGTTTATAAGTCTGTTACTATTAGCTGGCATATCAGTAAGTACTTTAGAGCTAAAGTCTGCACAAAGTACTACATCAGGCTCTTGGAATGCACCATCAAGGTCAAAGCACTCCCCTATACATGTTTTTTCAAGTTTACCTATCGCCTCTGTCTTGCCAAGTTTCATGGCACTTACAAGGTCAAAGCAAAGCTCTGTACTTGCAAAGCCCATTTTCTTACCCAGCAGGTCTTTGGCATAAGCACGATGATAATAAGCATCCCCATAATTAGGATTAAGACTTATTGCATTAGTAAAGTCTCCAATAGCTTGTATATAATCCTTCTTATTCAGGTTAGCCATTCCACTCTCATAATACATTTTCGCATCCGGCTGATTAAAGCCGGAAGAAAGAACAACCAAAACAATGATTAGCAGAGATTTATATAACTTGTTCATAGGCCTTAAGAATTGGGTACTTGTAATCGTTTTAAAGTATACGAATCATAATAGATTCAAGTTTCATTTTGCCGCAAATTTAATTTTTAGAATTCATAATTTCCTCAATTTCTGCCAATTCGATAGGAATATCGTTCATCAGGTCAATAGCATCGCCAGAGCTTATTAAAATATCGTTTTCCAAACGTATGCCAAGCTTCTCTTCTCTTATATAAATTCCCGGTTCACAAGTAAATATCATACCCTCTTTAAATGGAGTACGGCGGTCAAAAACATCGTGCACATCCAAGCCCATAGCATGAGAAATTCCATGCATAAAATATCTGCGATACAGAGGCTTATCTTTGTCCTGTTTATTCACATCCGTTTTGCTTAAAAGTCCCAGGCCAATCAGCTCATTCTCCATTATCGTGCCAATTTCTTTATTATAGTCCGTCATGTTATTGCCTGGTACAAGCAGTTTTTTGGCTTCTTTCATAACTCGCAGCACAGCATTGTATACATCTTTCTGCCGTTGTGTAAATCGTCCGCATACAGGTACAGTTCGCGTCATGTCTGAAGCATAGTTGGCGTATTCTGCACCCACATCCAGTAATATCAAATCACCGTCTTTGCATACCTTATCATTATCTACATAATGCAATATGCAGGCATTTTCTCCAGAGGCTACTATAGACTGGTAGGCTGGTCCGCGTGAGCGATTACGAATGAACTCATGTATTACCTCAGCTTCAATTTCGAACTCTGTAACTCCGGGTTTGATGAATTTTAGAAGGCGCAGAAAGGCTTTGCGTGTTATACCACAGGCATGCTTTATCTGCTCAATTTCAATATCAGATTTTACAGCCCTTAGTTTCTCCACGATGGGTGCTGAGCGCTCGTACTGATGAAGGGGGTAGCGTTCCCGGCAGGTTTTTATAAAGCGGTCATCTTTTGTATCAATGGACTTGGTAGCCCTTAAATGCTCGTTAGAATTAAGGTATATAACTGCACTTACTGGAACCAGGGAATTGAAGATACTTTCGAACTGAGATATATAGTAAACAGTCTCTATTCCAGAGATATCTGTAGCTTCTTTTTTTGTCAGTTTCTGGCCTTCCCAAACGGCTATATGCTCATTTGTTTCCTTTATAAATAACATTTCGCGCTGTTGCGGATTATTATTATCAGGAAATAAAATCAATATGGTATCTTCCTGGTCAATACCACTTAAATAAAAGAGGTCATTATTCTGGCGGAAAGGCATGGTGCCATCTGCATTGGTAGGAAGTATATCATTGGAATTGAATACAGCAATAGCATTGGATTTCAGGTGTTTTATAAAGTTATTCCTGTTGTTTATGAAAAGATTCCTGCTAATCTGTGTATATTTCATTTTAGTTTAATTTTGCATTTTATAAAATGGTCGGTAAGTTACTTATGAATATTAAAAAGCTCATTTTTGTTCTCTTATTTTTTTCTGCAATATATTCTCAGGCGCAAACAAAATACTGGATATTATTTAAAGATAAAAAAGATAATGCTGATGCTAATTATGTGAGCGAGACATGCCTTGCAAACAGAGCAAAGTTTAATTTGCCACTGCATCAGTTTACTGATATTCCTGTAACGGCAGAGTATATAGCAGAAGTAAAAGAGCTTGGTGTAAAAGTACTTAGTAAATCAAAATGGCTAAATGGAATTACCGGCTATGCTACGAGTGCCCAACTTGAAGAAGTAAAGAAGCTAACTTTTGTAAAAGAGGTATTTGCTGTAAACATAACTATTCAGGTAACCAGCACTAAGCTGGATATGAAACCTGCCCTGTATTCTGAGCCATTAAGACAAATGCATAGCTATGTTATTACGGAGAATAACCTTACCGGTAAAGGGGTAACAATAGGGGTGACGGATGCGGGATATTGGGGAGCAAATAATGACCCTTACTTACTTCATTTGTATACTGATAAAAGCATAAAAGGCCAGCGGGACTTTATAAACCCTGAACGTAAAGACCTGATATTTGAACCTGCTACAGACTCTGACCACCATGGTTGCTGGGTAATGGATCGTATTTGCGGATTTAATGAAGAAACGAAAGCAGAAGCTGGTTTTGCTACTAACTCAGGTTTCTATTTGTCTAGGACTGAGAACGGCGAAAGGGAATATCGTGGTGAAGAAGACAACTGGGTGGCCGCTATTGAGTGGCTAGACAGCTTGGGTGTACGACTTGTAAACACATCGCTTGGATATTCCATTAAAATGGATAACCCGGCTGATAACTATAAGCAGCAGGATATGAATGGTAAAACTACTGTTATAACCCGTGCAGCACAAATTGCTACAGACCAAAAGGGTATGTTTCTGGTAGTATCTGCAGGAAATGAGGGAGAGAATACAAGCTGGCAAATTATATCTGCCCCTGCTGACGCACCTGGTGTTCTTTCTATTGGGGCTACACGGGAAAAGAATTGTGAGCGCATTGGCTACAGCAGCATTGGTCCTGAGTTTAATAACTATCTTAAACCTAATGTTTCATGTTTCTCAGCAGGGGGAACTTCATTCTCTGCTCCTGTAATTACAGGCTTTGTAGCTTGCCTAATGGAAAAAGCCCCTAACCTGAATAACAAGCAGCTAAAGAAAATAGTAGAGAAAAGCGCTAATCTTTACCCTTATGGCAATAACTACATTGGTTATGGATACCCTATAGCAGACCGTGCTTTGAAGTTATTAACGGACTCTACATATAATTTTGGAGTTGCAGCTACTGCAGAAATGAAAGGAAAGAAAGCTACTATTAAATGCGAAAAATTTAAAACACAAGAAGTGGTGTTGTTCCATAAAAAAAATGACTTTGTGGTGTTGTCTCAGGAGGTAGTTACTATAAAAAAGGGCAAAATAAAACTTAAAAGAAGGCCAGAGGAAGTAAGAACCACTATAAGTTTTGAAGATGAAGGGGTAATAGAAGTGATTTGGCGCTAATATTTGCTATATTTGGTGAAGAATTAAGGAGGGTATTTTGAAGGGCAGATAGTACATTACCCGCCAAATGGAATAATGAAGCATTTTTATTACGCAATTGTACTAGTATTATTTTTTATCAGCGTTCATACCGAGAAAGCAGTTTCTCAATCCTTTCTAAAAAGAAACTATCAGAAGTATGCCCCACAGATTTTTGGCGATACCTTTAAGCAGGATACTAAAGGTTATGTAGTAAGTCCGCTTATTTTTTACACTCCGGAAACTCGCTGGGCATTTGGTATTACTTCTGTTTTTTACACTCGTTTTGATAAGAAAGATTCTGTAGGAAGGCCATCGGCCATACATCCCTTTGTAGGATATACTATCAATAAACAGTTCTTTGCTAACATACCTTTCCAATTGTTTTTTAATAAAGAGAAATACTATTTGTATGGCGAGGTTGATTTTTATAATTACCCTTACCGTTATTTTGGCACTGGTAATAATACTCACCCGTACAATGCATACTCTCTTTATAATGCTATAGACCCCAGTTGCAGCCTTAGTGTAATACGTAAAATAGCTAAACCTTTGTATGTAGGTTTCCGCTATAACTTCGACTATTACGACATAAAAATATTAAATAACGAGGCCGGACTTTTTACTTCTACTACTACCGGCATAAAGGGAGGGGTAAATAATGGTATTGGTTATATGATGTTGTACGACACACGTAATAATATTTTTGCTACTACCAAAGGTTCTTACCTGGAGTTTATGTCGGTTTTCAATTCTAAATACACACTTAGCAACTACACCTACAACTGGTTTGTGTGGGATTTTAGAAAGTTTGTTCCGCTCTCTCCCTACAAAAAGAGTGTGCTGTGCCTGCAATACTATTTGAATGTAATAACGGGAGATGCTCCATTTTACCAGTTGGCCATGCTCGGCGGCGACCACCGCATGCGCGGCTACTATGAGGGTACGTACAGGGCCAAAAACTACTCTGCTACTCAGGCGGAGTACCGCAGCGGGTTCTGGAAAAACCGTTTGGGCTTTGCGGTGTTTGCCGGAACGGGTATTGTGTTCGACTCTTTTAAAACATTTGACCTCTACTATCTAAAGCCTTCTCTTGGCGGTGGTATACGTGTTAAGTTTAACCGCAAAGAAAACCTGCACCTGCGTATAGACTATGCCTGGGGCTTCCGTAGCTCTGGCATGTACCTGGTGCTGAATGAGGCGTTTTAAAATCATCCCTCGCTTACGCGCAGGCATTCTGACTACCCCTAACCAAAAGAAACTCATCCCCCGAACCCCCTTCGCTTACGCACGTTGCATATGCACAAGAGAGACTTTAAAGAGTTTAATAATTCTGAACTGTTTCTGAAGATGTTGCAAAAGTGTTTCCTCTTTGCACACGATGATTTACATTGTGTCGTTGATAAATAAACTTTTACAACTATGTTCAGAGCCATTTTTATTTTCAGCTTTCTGCTGGTAACTACCAGTGTGTTTTCGCAAAGCAAGTTTATGGTTGGGGTTTGTGTAAACCCTAACCTTTCTATTTTTTCTTCGCCAGACTATAGTTTTGGTAAGGGGGTTTCTATAGGAGGAGGGGCTACTATTGGTGTGTACTTGTGCAAAAAAGTTTTTCTGTTGACGGGGGCAGAACTAATAACAACCCGACAGGTATTCACGGGTAGTTATACTCTTAATTACCAACCCGTGCCCAACTATCACTATAAAACAACTAACCAGCAAAGTTTTTGGGATATACCTTTGCTGGCAAACTATATGCTGACCAAGAAAGATAAAAAGGTATCTTTTTTTCTAACGGTGGGGGCAGTATTTGGCGAATATACTATGCTACGAACTACTAGTAACGACGTGCGATTTTTTAACAATAATGTAACGTACACGGGAAATGAAATACGTAATCGCCATTATGCAGCCGCAATTGCTGGTGCAGGTTGCAAAGTAAACTTAAGTAATAAACTTTCACTGTTTATTATACCAGACTATAGAGGGGTACCCAATATGGTAGAGGTACGCACTATGCTGATGTATAATTTTGGAAATGGTAAGGCGAAGAAAAGTTAATAGTACTACTTTTAGTACCCCCTTCGCTTACGCGCAACCTACCCACAAGGGGGATTAATAGTATAATGTGCCAGTTGGCATAGGGAACACAGGGTGGGAGAGGAACAAGGAACATGAGGAACACACTGCGGCACTCGCTCGCGTCCTCGCGAGTGAGTAATAGAATTCATATATTTGAATAACTATGTCGGAATTAAGAAAAACCACTACAGATCATCCTTACTTTTTGACCTTTACCGTAGTAGGTTGGTTAGATGTTTTTACAAGAAGAGAGTATTGTGATATAGTTATTAAGAACTTACAATACTGCAAAGACAATAAGGGCATGGAGTTATATGCTTTTGTAATCATGCCCAGTCATATACATTTAATTGTACGGCAAAATGAATCAAGATTAAGCGAAGTGGTAAGAGATTTTAAAAGTATAACAGCCAAAGAGATTATAAAAGAAATTATAACTAATAATGTAGAAAGCAGAAAAGACTGGATATTGAATTTCTTCAAAGCTTACGCGAGTGATATAAAACAAAATAAAGAGTATATGTTCTGGCAAAAAACTAATCATCCTGTTGAATTATTTAGTGCTAAAGTAATGGAACAGAAAATTAATTATATACATAATAATCCTGTAGAAGCTGGCATTGTAGATTCACCAGAATACTATGTATATAGTAGTGCTTATATAAAACCTAAAGTAGAATTAAGCCCTATATAGTTAGCTAATAAATAATAACCATCATTAGTCACTCGCGAGGACGCGAGCGACTGCAAAGTTTATGTTTTAATTCTTAGTCACGCGTTACAAACGCGCCAGCTTTGGGGAAGTTTCAACATCAAAACGGGCATTCTTCCTCCTCTTCGTTGTTTGTTCCTCGTGTTCCTTGTTCCTCTCGTTCCTCCCTGTTCTCCATTCCTTTTTTAATTTCCATTATAATTTGGTTGCTTACTTTTAGCGTAGCCTTTATCTCCCTATACGTCTTCCCCGCTTCCAACATCTCTATTATTTGTTCGGTTTTGGGGTGCTGTGTTTTCTCCTCAGTAATAAAATCCGTTTCGCGTATGCCGTCTTCTAGTAGTTCAAAGTAAAAGTAACCGCGGTAGTCGCTGCACATTTTTATTAATTTGTTGCAGTGGCCCTTCTCCATAAACCGTGCTTTGTCTACTACCAGTAAACGCTCTGGCCGGTCAGTGTCGTACGCATAACGTAAAAACACCTGGTAGTCCATAAAGTCGCGTATGCTGCTAGGGCCAAAGCCCAGGTCTCCACTGGTGCGCTGGTTCTTAAGCCCCTTGTTGGTGTGGTTTATGGTAAGGGTAGTAACGTTGTACTTGTCGCGCCAGTCGTTCAGTACATCAAAGTATATATCCGCATTCAGGTTGTTTAGTTCCTTCTGTTTCTTCTCCCTCATCAGCCGTGATACGCAAGCTTTAAAACTATCTATTATTACAAACTTTATGTTCTGCTCGCGTATTACAATGCCGGCATCTTCAATAGTAAGTTTTGGGTTGTTTACGTAGTTAAGCACGTAGGTCTCCTGCCACTGCGTTTTGTGGGTGTCTTGTACGTACTTCTCTATAGGCTCGGCTATTACTTTAAACAGCGGCTCGGTAATCTCGTAGTTAAGGTACAGTACGTTGCCGTCTATGCTAAGGCGGTTGCCTAACAAGGTATCTTGCCCAAACTTGGCAGCTACCGCCAGCGCAATTCCCAGACGGGTTTTGCCCGTGCCTCCCTCTGCGGTAAGAAAGTTGTTGGCGCGTTTTACTATAAAGTTCTCCCACAAAAACTCCAGCTGAAAGTCTTTGTACTTCTGGTACATTTCTCCCATAGTAGTAGTGGCAGCCCTAACTACCTCCAGCCTGGCGTTGGGTGTGTGGTTGTACTCTGGTAGTAGTGGCTTGTCGCCATCTTTAAGCCTCAGTATCTCACGGGCAAAGTCTGATGTGTCCATAGTTATTTTTTCTTAAAAGTGTTCTGCTTTTCTGAGGAACTAGTGGTTTTGTGCTAGATAGATTTTTGAGTATATTGAGAATATAAATTCTCCTTGTGAGGTAGCTAATGAAAAAGTATGTATTTGGATTATTAATGTTTATGTGCTTTCCGGCTTTTCCTCAGAGCAACGAAGCTAAATTTGAATGTATTGAAGATTACAAAGAAGTAATTGATAGTACGGGGTACGATATGGCAACTATTAGAACTATTTTTGGAAAGGGAAGAATGACTAAGAGCAGGAAAGTAGATAAAGTTAAAGAGCCGAATGGAGGTCATTTTAAAGTAGTAGTATATTCCCTGAAATTATATTATCCATTACTGGGTATTACTTTTTATTCGAGCGATCTGGTTAAAGCCGGATTGGACGAAGGTATAGCAATGGGTTTATGTAGTTTAAGAATTGCCCGAATTAGATTTAAAAAACCATTTGAGAAGAGCACAAGAAACGGAATAAAAATAGGTAGCCCTGTGGATGAGGTTATTAAGAAATACCCTAAAGATGACATAGAAATTTTACCAGATTCAAGTGTTTTCGTTAAAAGTACCGAAATCATTTTCATATCATCCACCTCAACTAAGAAAAAAAGAAAGGTTAAACTTATCGAATTGTAAGATTTTGCTCAGATAGCGCGAGCGTCCTCGTTCGTGTTTACTATTCTTAAAGCCTCCGGCTTGTTGTTGTTTGAATTAGCCAGAGGCTAATAAATAATTGTCACGTGGCTGGAGCCTCGCGCCATCGGTTATCAATTCACCCTCCCATCCCTAAACCTCTCAGTATTTTCCACCATCCCCAACAAGACCTTTCATCCTTTCCCCCAACCCTCTTTTTAGCCTTTTAAAGCCCTTTTTGGGGAAAAGTGGGGTAGTTTCTCAGAATTTATCCACAAAGTGGTAGAAAGTGGGGTAAAGTGGTTGATTTTCTATTTTTGTTTTTTATCTTTGTTAAGAGGTTAACCACCATATAATTATTCCTATGCTCCACTTTTCGAGCGAATACGAATGCAAGTTGGACGCTAAGGGCAGGATTGTACTTCCTGCCCGGATGAAAAGCCAATTGCCTGAAGATTCGCAAAATACGGTGGTTATTACCCGCGGGTTCGAGCCTTGTTTGGTGCTTTATCCGCTGGTGGAATGGAACAAGGTATTCTCGAAGGTGGCGGGGCTGAATGAGTTTAACGAGGAGTACAGAAACTTCCAAAGAAACTTCTTCAGGGGCAATACCGAGGTAGAGCTGGATGGCAATGGCAGGTTCCTTATCCCCAAAACCATGGTAAAACATGCACAGTTGGATAAAGACGCTATACTAGTGGGAATGGGAAATAGAATTGAGATATGGGAGCCGGTAAATTACGAGAAATTCCTTATTAACGACCCTAAGGAGTTTTCTAAAATGGCTGAAAAGTTTTTAGGAGATAACGGGGCAAACCAGGCATAGTATGTACCATGTGCCGGTGCTTTTAAAGGAGTGTATAGAGGGGTTAGCGATTAAGCCAGAGGGAACATACGCAGACCTGACTTTTGGAGGGGGCGGACATACAAAGGCGATTCTCGAAAAACTTGGTTCTAAAGGCAAGCTGTACGCCTTTGACCAGGACGAGGATGCCAAGAAGAATGCAGAACAGATTACTAGTAGTTCTTTCACATTAATAGAAGGCAATTTCGGGTACTTAAAAAGGTATTTGAAGGCAGAAGGCGTTTATGAGGTAGACGGCATACTCGCAGACCTTGGTGTTTCATCGCACCAGATAGACTCTCCTGAACGGGGATTCTCCACAAGGTTTGAAGGCGAGCTGGATATGCGGATGAACAGGCAGGCTGGTAAAACAGCGGCAGATGTAATAAGAGAATATCCGGAGGAGAAGCTTCATAAAATACTGGGTATGTATGGGGAGATTAAAAATGCCAGAACTGCTGCCAATGTATTGGTAAGGGAAAGAGCGAAAAAGCCGATACGTACTATTACAGAGTTGAAGCAGGCATTGAACAGTCTGGCGCCGAGGGGAAAGGAAAACAAATACTTCGCCCAGGTGTTTCAGGCTTTAAGGATTGAGGTAAATAACGAGCTGGAAGTGTTGGAGCAAATGCTGACACAATCGGCCGAAGTGATAAAAAAAGGAGGCAGGCTGGTAGTAATATCGTACCACTCCTTAGAAGACAGGCTGGTGAAGAATTTTATGATGAAGGGCAAGTTTTACGGAGAGGTAGAAAAAGACTTGTACGGAAATTTTGAGAAGCCCTTTGAAATGATAAGCCGGAAGCCGATAGAGGCAACGGAAGAAGAAATAGAAAGAAACAGCAGGGCAAGAAGCGCAAAGTTAAGAATTGCTGAAAAGATATAACTAGTAGAACTATGGCAGTTAATACTATTAGAAAAGAGAAAGAGGTAAAAGTACAGAAAGAGGAGAAGAAGCAAATCTTCGGTGCCATAAACAGCCGTCTTAAAATGGACAAGCTGTTTGAAGAAGGTGTGCCGGTAAAGTACCTGCCTTATGCCTTGTTTGTTGCTGCACTGCTTATATTCTACATAGGCAACTCCCACTATGCAGAGCGTACCATACGCCAGACAGACAAGATGAAAACAGAGGTGGAGGATTTGAGGGCAGACTATACCACACTAAAAGCAGATTTAATGTTTGCGAGCAAGCAGTCGGAAGTAGCGAAAAAGGTTGCTCCCTACGGATTGGAAGAAAGTTATAAACCACCCTATAAAATAGTAGTAAAAGAAGGTGAATATTAAAAAATCCATAGTACTAAGAGTAAGGTTGGCGTTTCTGGTCGTCTTCCTGTTCTCAGTAGCTATTGTCGGCAAGCTTGTAAAGGTGCAGACAGTAGAAGGAGAAAGGTGGCGAAAGCTTGCCAGGGAAAACCTTCTCCAGTTTCGGGTGGTAAAAGCAGTGAGAGGGAATATATATTCAGACAACGGGAGCCTCCTAGCTACATCCCTCCCCTTCTACAAAGTAGCCATAGACCCTACTATTGCAGAAAAAGAAACATACAAGCAAGGCATCGACTCCCTTGCTTTTTTGTTGTCGCGCTATTTTAAAGACAGGTCAGAGAAAGAGTACAGAAGAAAGATTAACGATGCCCGTGTAAGCCACAGGCATTATTTAGTATTAAACCACCAGATGATAAACTACCAGGCCAAGAAGATGATGACTGAGTGGCCTATCTTCCGTGAAGGCAGAAACAAAGGTGGAGTAGTATTTGAGAAAGTAGACAGACGTTTCCGTCCATTCTCCGGACTGGCTTACCGTACAGTAGGCTTTATGAACGAGAACAATAAAGGAGTAGGATTGGAATTTAGCTTCAACAAACAATTGGGAGGCAGAGATGGAGAACCATTGTTTAGAAGAATAGCCCGAGGAAACTGAAAGCCGGTATACAACGGAACAGAAGTAAGGCCACAAGAGGGGATGGACATACAAACTACCATCGACATCAACTTGCAGGACGTGGCAGAGTCTTCGTTACTACGTCACCTAAGCGAACACGATGCCGATCATGGTTGTGTGGTATTGATGGAAGTAAAAACAGGAGAGATAAAAGCTTTGGCAAATTTGGGCAAAGTACCAGGAGGTTATGCAGAGAACTACAACTATGCCGTAGGTAACCAGGGATTGACCGAGCCAGGCTCTACCTTTAAGCTGGCATCTATGATGGCTTTACTGGAAGACTCCGACGTTTCTCCTACTGATAGTATAGAGACTGGTAATGGTTCTTTTGAGTTTTACGACAAGGTAATGACGGACTCTAAACCAGAAGGGCATGGAACGATAACAGTAGAAGATGCCTTCGCGAAATCGTCCAATATTGCAGTATCAAGGCTGGTGAACGACCACTTTAGTTTAAAGCCAGACAGGTACATAGAGTACATTCACAATTTCGGGCTGGCAGACCCTATCAACTTCCAGATGGATGGCGAAGCAAGGCCATACATTAAAACTACTGAGGACAAAAGCTGGAGCGGTATCTCCCTTCCGTGGATGTCTATTGGTTATGAGTTAAAGCTTTCACCTCTACACCTGCTTACCTTTTACAATGCGGTA
>Ga0134126_10003628_pt1 | contig 19354 bp, 15 predicted proteins | sample KB31752_FD_96881 | JGI IMG/M metagenome (GOLD analysis project Ga0134126, IMG submission 96881) | Terrestrial soil microbial communities with excess Nitrogen fertilizer from Kellogg Biological Station, Michigan, USA - KB3-175-2 | ecosystem: Environmental > Terrestrial > Soil > Unclassified ...
ACCTTTCACGGCGCAATCAGGTGGATGGTCCGGCGCTGCTCACCCGCTTGCTGGAGTCACATGCCTCCTGCGCACGGCTGGCGGAGGCGGTGAAGTTCTACAACGCAGCAGCGCAGCAGGACAAATCCCGCGCGGTAGAACAGCAAATGGCATCGTGCGCGCCGGAGTCGTTGCAATACGCGCGTGTGTTGGCGGAGTCAGGCCGCCATAGCGCCGCCGCATCATACCTCCAGCAGTTGGTTAGCCGGAACCCTCTTCACCGGGCAGCCCGGCGGTTGCTGGTGGAACAACTCCTTTTGGATAATCAGATTGGCGCGGCAAAGCTTCAGGCAAGACAACTGCGTGAGATCGCCGCAAATGCCCGCGACTACGTGCCTATGGTCAAAGGTACGGGAGTGGCCCAGGATAGCAGGAGCGAACGCGCCGAAGGTTTCACCGACAGTAGTGAATTCTATGTTCCTTACCGGCGCGATGGCATTGAGCTGGTGCGCAAATCGGCACAAAGAAGTTTTTCCGGAGGCGAGGCGGTGATTCTGCTTTCCGACAAAGTAGTCCGCACGCGCCGTGACGGCGCGGTTTCCGTGTACGTGCATCGCATTACTCGCCCGCTCAACAAAGAAGGCATCAGCCGCTACGGAGAGGTCACGCTGCCTCGAGGGGCTGACTTGCTGGAGCTACGCACCATCAAAGCCAACGGCGAGATCATTGAACCCGAGCTGGCGCAGCAGAAACCCACTATTTCCATGCCGGCGCTGGAGCCGGACGACGCGATCGAAGAAGAGTATGTGCTGCATTTTGCGGAACTGGAGCAGATGCCGGAAAGCGCCGGGGCTCATACTTTCGGATCGTTCGCGGCGCCGATACTTCATGCCCGCATGGTGCTGTTGAGCCCTGCAGAAGCTACCCTCCGTGTCCGTGAGCAAGCTGATCCCCCATTGCCTCTCGTGGGAGAAAACAAAGATATGGTGATCCGGATCTGGGAGCGCGACAACATTGCCCAGACCATCGCAGAATCATTTCTGCCGGCCGTCAACCTGCTTCCCACCGTCACGGTTGCTTCTGCGGAAAAAACCAGCGCCAGTGTGCGAGATCAGTTGATTGACGTATCGCGAGCGGGGCTTCATGTGAATGAAGCAGCGGTTGAGCTTCATCTTTCGCAAGGCGCCAGCGATGTTGAGAAAGCAAAGCGTTTGTACCGGTTTGTAACGAGCAAAATCGATTCTACAGGTCCGGACTGGGCTGCAAGTCCGGCAGAGGACACGTTGGCCAACGGTCAGGGCAGCCGAACCATGGCCCTGCTGGCGCTGGCGCGAGCTGTTGGATTGAAAGCAGAACTGCTGCTGGCACGAAAGATCGAGCAGAACTGCGGCAAAGAACCATCCTGCTACACCGAACCGCTGGTGCGGTTCTGGTTGCAGAACGGCGAACCTACAGATGTTGACGCAGAATCCGATGACCTTCCTTTCGGAGCCATACCGCCGTCGCTCGATACGCGCGAGGCGCATCTCATTCCCCTGCTCGCGGAAGAGGAGAAAAAAACGGAGATCGTGGCATTAAATCCGCGACTGGCGGGTGAAAAAAGCCTGGCGGAAGCCGATCTTTCACTTTCTGAAGGGGACCTCGTGGCCAGCATCCATGTCCAACTTGGCTCCGTGCGGGCATCAGAAGTACGCAACATGCTCCGTAGTGCCGGCGAACGAGAGCGACAGGCATTCTTCGAACAGTTGGCCATGCGAATCTTTCCGGGCGCGGCTTCGGTTACCGGGGCCGCTGCCCATGAAGACGATCCCGAGCAGCCGCTGAAGATTTCAGTCCGCTGTACGGTTCCACAATTTATCAACCGGCAGAGCCGCGCAGCAGAAATCAATCAACTGGCTCCGGCGCTCGGTTTGGCGGCTCTGTATGCCAAGACCGCAACGCGCAAGTTCCCACTATTGATTGACTCGTTATTCTTTGAAAGCACGATTTTCCATCTGCATTTACCTGACGGCATCGAAGCTCATTCCTTGCCCTCGGATTTTACGGACAGAACAGAATTCGGGGAGTACGCGTTGCGCTTTGTGCGGCTGCCGCATCAGGTGGATATTCACCGGGATTTCCGTATCCCGGTGCAGGTGATTGCGCCGGATAAATACGGCGCGTTCATGAACTTCGCATTGCGCATCGATGAAGCCGAGCGTCAACGTATTTCGCTGGACATTGTGAAAGACGCTGCCCGCACACATCCAACGGCTTTTAAAAAGTAAAAGGCCGGGGCTGACCCGGCCAAATCTCTCGCAAAGCAGGCGCAAAACTTAGAAGCGATTGCCTCCGGCGACCGGTATGTTGCGATACCCGCCCTTTTCCTGGCCCATACGCTCCAGGAAAGTGGACGCCATATCTATAAATTTGCTGCCCTTTTCAATGTACTCAGGCATGCGATGCCACAGTTCTTCGAATTTTTCCGGGTTCTCGGTGGCAAAAGTCGCTACGCCAATCCCTGCAATGGCCAGGCCCGCTGGCCTCCGTCCGGTCAGGAACAGAATTGCTCCGGCCGCAAAAGATCCAATCATCAGCGTTTTTTTCCAATCCATTGCTCCGCCCTCCGTTGTGCGCTGTGGCTGAAACTCTAATCTATTTTTCTCGTTCATGGAAGCCGCCACACTCTTCTACCCGGTTCATTAGAACCGCGATTGCGTCTTTCTGTTGCCCCAAAATGGCTCAACCACGATTCCCGACCTGACAACTGTTTCCAAAAGATCGATGAAAAGAAGCTCCACACGCAAATAACGGGAGATACAAAGGTAAATTGCGAGAAGCAAGAACATTCTAAAAAACTAAAACTGGAAGTTGCCGGGACAAAAGAAAGTGGGCGTCCGTATAGGGGCGACGCCCACGTGGGGGTACTGCGTATGTTTGTTACTAAGATAGACGTAGGATCCGGAGAAAAGTTTCAGCTTTCGCTGAAATTAACATAACTAAATATCCTAAAGTTAATAGAAATCTAAGACCGCATTCTGCTCAAGAAAAAACCCTCCGCAACTGGCGGAGGGTTGGAGAGTAAGGAGAGAGAGGAGATACAATCGACGGCTTTTACGACATGCGCGAAATCAGTTCCCGTATTTGCAAACGAGCCTGGTGCAATCCAAACTGCGATTCTTTTACATCCAGGCCAAGCAGACGGGCAATTTTTTCATGGTTGTAGCCTTCAACATCGTGAAGGAGAAAAATCATTTTTTCGGTTGCAGGCAGTTCCACCACGGCGCGCTCCAGATGCACCCGCTTCACATTGCCGCAAACGCTCTTGGTTTCAGCGGAGACGCTGCTGTTCAATGTCAGGCTACCGATCATGGTGAATTCGCGGACCTCAGCCAGGAATGCCTGGTCAATCTGTTCGGTCTTCGGCTCTGCCGATGATGCGAAGGCACGCAGGAATGTGTTGGCGGAAAGTTGTTCAGCGGTCAGCTCATTGTCGGTCATCCAAAAAGCCAGAGAATAAATTCTGTGGCAATGCTCACCGTAAATCGCATCATAGTTAGCGCTAGCGGTGCGGTTTTCTCTTGCGGCAAGAATTCCAAAATTACTGATAACGCTCACGCTGCTAGACATTTAACCTACCTCTTTTTTTCGGCCCACTTGCAGGTGCCTTTTGATTACAGTCAATCACTCGACTCTATTACTACTGCAATCGAGATGCCCAAAGAACGCACCTTGCCGTCAAGTTTTGCAATCTAAATTAAGTTGTTGATTCTTAATGGCAATAATCTACTTTCAGAGGTGAATGAGAAAAATTTGAGATGAGAGGATTAAGGGGAAATCCAAGCTGGGTATAGTTTATGGGCATCCAGATACCACTTTTGGCTAGCCAAGGTTTCAGTGCGCCGATATATGTCAGGTAAATTTTACAGCTTTCCGGGCTGGATCGTGGCTTAACGAACCATCAACACTTCGCGGATGTTATCTCGTCCAAGAAAGAACTTGCGGGAGGCAAAGTCTTTAAACAAATTTTCGATGTGGCGGTTATTGAAGATCCTTTGCAGCTTAAAACCCTGAATTGGCTCAAGTTCGAGGGTATCTTTCTGGACGATATGGTGGCGTGAATAAAGAGATTCTGTACCTGCGTCCTTGGTATGAAAGAAGGCTAGCAGGTGGCCCTTGGGCTTCAGCATGGCCTGTAACCGCTCAACAAGGGGCTTTACCAGGCTTTCAGGGAGGTAGTCGGCCACGTCCCAGAACAGGATGGCGTCGAACTGGTTAGCAGCATAGTCAAGGTTTTCCGCAAAGAATTTCGTTGCGTCAAACTGAAGCGTGCCATCTTCCTGCTTCACGCAGTAACTTTCATCTTGCGATTCCTGCAGAATGTCCTCATTGAAGACGCGCACACCCATGCCCGTGAGCAAGGCAATGTTTGTAGGTGAGGTTGGTCCCAGGTCAAGGACACAGGTTTTCTGTTCGCCGCCGCTGCTCAGGCTGCGCATGAATTCGCCCAGGCCGATGCAGGTGCGCCTGGTCCGTGGTGCAGAGTTGCCACCCTCTTGAGGCTTGGACTGAGAGCTGCCTGCTCCACGGAACCATCGCATTAAATTGTTACCGGAGGAGCTCACGCTCCCTTAACTCTACCCTATTTGCTATCTAAAAAGGAACCTTGCGAATCGGATCTGGCGCTGTAGCTCGACGCGCTTGAACCCGAGGATGAACCGCTGCCCGCGCCCATACCTGCGCTGGCCGCAACAGCCAGGGGCTTGCGTGTTTCCGCCGGCTGGCTCTTCTCCTTGATATCAATGGCGCCTTTGAAGAATGCTCCATCTTCAATCACGATGCGTTGCGTGCTTACATCGCCAATCAGCGTGCAGGACTTGCGCAGTTCCACGCGTCCGGTGGCAGTGATGTTTCCTTCAACCCGGCCATGAACGACGAGATCGCGCGCGCTTATGCTCGCTTTAATTTTTCCGTTCGGGCCGATGATCAGGCTATGGTCGCGCAGATCGACCGTGCCTTCAATTGAACCATCCAGATAAAGGTCCTCACTTCCGGTGAGTTCGCCTTTGATCTGGACTGACTTGCCGATATGGCCTACGTCCGCGCGGTGCGGCTCGGCTTTCGGCGTTTCTTTATGCTGGGTGGGAATACTGGGTGCAGCGACAGCAGCTGGCGGGGATACAGGCTGCGCAGGCTGGGTCGGATTCATGTTCATGGGCTTATTATCTTCAGGACGCGGTTTCCACATTTTCGGCACCTTTTTCTTTCGATTATCGCTCTCTTCAGAGAGACCAATTCTCTTGTCTTGGAACGCCTGTCGCAGATTTCCATCAGGAGTTTGACCGCTAGTTTACTGCTGTATTCCGATTTCAAATAGTTACTCTAGGTGTGCGCCGGAAAGGCAATCCGGTGCTCATACGCGGCATCCGGCTGCCCAACTTTACGTGTTTACAATAAAGTAAACATTCACTATTTCACTACCTCCTTGCGGCCAACATCCAAGCTCATGCTTTTCAATAACTTACATCTTTTCAGAAACCGCTGAAACTCTGGCCAGTTTGGCTGTCTGTTTGCTTTTAAGTTATGTGTCGACCGGACGGAATGTCGCGGCGCACGGGCGGAACCGAACCCAGGGGAACAGCGGTTCTGAACGTAAAAGCCGCGGCTATTGAGCCAATGGGACTGCCTTTCCGAGAGGTCGATTCAAAAAGAGGCGGCTGCAAAGCTGCCTCTTTTTACTTTATTCCTTAAATCGCCGAGGACCTCCGTAAAATGTAAAATGCAACTAGCTGCTGGATTTCAAGCGTCTAAAGAAGTATCAGCTTTTGAATATATGAATCATTTCAATCTCCTGCGGCACGCTGCGATGCTCCTGATTTTTGCAAGCCTGGGCATGGCATTGCACGGACAGACGACCGCGGACACTCTGCCTCCGCTTCCGAAGGACGCAAACCAATTCGTGAGAGAAGCGATCAAGCACCAGATGGAAGCGGATGCTGCCGATCACACGCACTGGCGCTATCACATCCATAAAGAAGACGATAAAGGCTCGCAGGACCGCGACGTAATCGATACCAAAGATGGACAACTTGCGCGCACGCTCTTGATCAACGGACGGCCGTTAACAGCCGCACAGAGAGCAACCGACGAGCTCCGCATGAAAAAGCTGGTGGAAGATCCCAGCGAACGAGCAAAGCGCGATAAACGCGCCAAGGAAGACGAGGAAAAGGGATTGCAGATGTTTAAAGCAATCCCGGATGCTTTTATCTTCAAGTATGAAGGCTCTGAAAATGGCCAGGTCCGGCTCTCATTTTTTCCCAACCCACATTACAACGCGCCTACACGGGAATTGCAGGTCTTCCGCTCTCTGAGCGGGAAGATGTGGATTGACCGGGCCGCACTTCACATGACACGGCTGGATGGCTCATTGTTTGAAGACGTGACCTTTGGCTGGGGCCTGCTGGGCCGGCTGAATAAGGGCGGGACTTTTTCCGTCGTTCAAAAATGTGTCGGAGACGATCACTGGGAATGGGTTTCTCTCGATGTAAGAATGTCCGGTCATGCGGTGATCTTCAAGACCATCAATGTGAGGCAACTTCAGCGCATGACCGATTTTCATCGCGTCAACGATAATATGACCATTTCTGAAGCCTACCAGTTACTGGAAAAGGACGACTCGTCCGTTTCTGCACAGAATCAGGTCGGGATGGTAAATTCTCAAGGCAAAAAATAGTTAATTTTCCACTCCTGGCGATAATCCTAAATCAACTAAGGTTGGGATTTTTCTCGGCGGACGCAGCCACGTTGTAGTAAACCTGCAAGCCTGTGGGGTTGCGCAAACCAAATTACCCCAAGCCTTAGTTCTGCCGAACTAGGGCACCAGTCGGGCAGAAATGCGGAACCATTGTGGTCAACTGTCTCAACCTTCCGCAGCTCTCGTTTCTTTTCTTCCTGAATACCACCTGAGGCAAACCCGCGAGTGTGCAGATGATCTAAGTCCCTAGCGCTGCTTCCACTTTTCTCAAGGCCAGAGTCAGGTAGGCCCGAATAAACCAGGAGGAACGTACATGAGAAAGACATCTTTGATCACAGCAATTCTGTTGTTGTTCGCGGTTTGGGCTGTGGCGCAAACTTCGCCAAGCAGTTCGTCGCCATCAACAACACCGGACACAAGTTCACAACAGTCCACATCTCCATCGTCAACTTCTCCGTCCACCAGCACAACCACACAGTCCACCACGACCCAAACCACGGAGACCTCAAGCGGCAACAATTCCATTGAGGGCTGCCTGAGCGGCTCCGCCGGCAACTGGACCCTGACGGACCAATCCGGCAAGACGTATCAGCTTTCCGGCGACACCTCAAAACTGAGTGACCACGTTGGTCATGAGATCCGGGTTACCGGAACGGAAAATAACAGTTCAGCCTCCAGCAGTGGCAGCATGGGCACGTCTCCCAGTTCCAGCGGATCCAGTGCGACCGGAGCAAGCTCCTCCTCCGGATCTCAACCAACGTTTACAGTAAAGAAAGTAAAAATGATTTCGAGCTCCTGCCCGACAACCAGCAAGTAAAAGAGAAGCGCGTAGACTCGCCCCTGCGCCAATGCGCAGGGGTTTTCTTTTTGCTTGATGAGACAAACTAGGAATTCACGTGCAGACGGCCATCGCGCAAGACGGTGCATTTCCGGTTGCGCCAAACGATCTTGTCGCCCACAAAGCCGCTGATCCAGATAAAGAAACCAATAACATCCTGCACCGGCAGCAACCACCATTGTTTTTGAATGATAGGATCATGAACAACATTGCGTGCAGTGGCAAGCGCTGCGCTTCCGCGCAAAATCAGAGTCAGGAACAACACTGGCCACGCCGCGGGATATGCAGCGCAAAGAAGAAGAGCAAGCGGCAGCGGATAGGTGAAAATCTGCCCCCAATAACCCAGCGGACGCGAGCGGCGCGTGCTGCGCGCCCAGCGCATACGGTGGCCCAGGTTAGGCATCATGTTCTGGCTTCCAATGCGATGCTCAATCACATAAGACGAGAACAAAACACCGTGGCCAAGTTCGGCGGCGCGCCGGCCAATCACAAAATCTTCCGCTAGAAACTCCTGCAAATAACCGAATCCACCCATGTGCTCAAGTACGTTGCGGCGGACAGCTACGGTGCAGCCCAGCGCGAAGCGCATGCCCTCAATCATGCGCGCGACCATGACACCGCCTAGAAGTTCCGTGTTCATTCCAATGGCTTCCAGCCGCGACCACAGGCTCTTGCCCGGAACCGCGCGATAGGGGCAGCTGATTAGCCCAACGTGATCATCTTGAAGCTCGCGTGCCAGATGAGAGAGCAGGCTCGGCGTTACGCGTACATCGCTGTCACTCATCACCAGCACGTCGTAATGGGCTTCGCGCACCATGCGGTTCAAGCTGAAGGCTTTGGCATTGGGAATAGGAGGCTCTCCGGTGATGATGAGCCGCGCGCTGATTCGTCCGCTAAACTCGCTGATGATCTTTTCTGCCACGGCGACAGCCGGATCGTCCTGGCGATGGATGCCGAACAGAACTTCGTATTCCAGATAATCCTGCACCATGAAACTGCGCAGATTTTCTTCCAGGCCATCATCATGGCCGCAGAGCGGCTTAAGAACACTGATTGGAGGTTCGTTTCCGGAAGCAGGCAGAGTCGCCGACAAGAACCGCCGCGTGGCAACAACAATCATGACGCAATAAATGAGCGAACCGGTAAGCAGGACTGCCAGGGCCGTTGCAAGGATTACCATAACGCGGGTTTGTTCTCCATGTTGGAGCCATCCGCAGTTTCGCCGGGAAGGCCATTGGTAAAAAGAAATTTGCCGCCACTTTCGGCAACCTGGTGAAAACGCGCGGGGCCGGCCAAGGCGCTCAGACGAGCGAGCCCGCTGCTGTCAGCCACCAGATAATAGCGAATTGTACCTGACCAGAGCTTTATAAAAGCAGCGTCATCGATAAAAACAGCAGGGGAATTGGGCGCGTAAGACCCATATTCGAGATTATTTATCCGCCCATTCAGCAGCAAAGCGTCCTTATTTGAATAAAACGACACAGAAGAGAAAGGATAATAAGCGCCATCCAAGATCAATTTCCCTGGCGGCGCGTGCAGCAGCGCTTCCGCGATCGGGCGAGAAGACAGATATGGATCGAAAACAACCAGTGCCATTCGGCTGGCATGCAGGAATAAAACCATCATGGCTGCCAGCGCGATAAATGCCTTGCGGCCACGCAACCAGCCGCCTGCCGCGCCTACCAGAAGTGCCACACCGGCGAGTATGAGCGGAGCCCGCAAATAGGCGAACGACTGTAACGTCAGGTCGCCCATATGTCCGAGCGCAAGTGTGTAGGACTCAGGATGTTGCTGCAACGCGCTGGAAATATCGCCCATCGCGGGGACATGGCGAACCGCGAATAAGACGGCTGCGATCACGGCAGCGGCAATAGTCGAAATCAGGGCGATGGTTCTGCTGCCAAAAGTAATGAATTTACCTTCGTCGTCCATCGCACAACCAATCAGAAGCGCCAGAGCCGGGTATATCGGCATGGAATAGTATTCCTGCGTAGTGGAAAAGGTGAAAAAGAGCATCAGAAATCCGGCCCAGCAGAGCGCCAGCAGACGGGTGCGGCCGGCGCGATCCACAGGCTTGTAACTGAGCCTGGCCGCCGCAGGCAGATAGGCGCTCCAGGGAAAGAGCCAGAGCAGGTTCAGCAGCCAGAACGCCAGTCGCGGCACGGTGTTGTAGTCCCGCGGATAGCGCAGGTTCAAGAACCTTAGCAAATGTTCATTGAAGAAATAGAACCAGAAAAAACCGTGATATTCGCCGGGGCCGCTGTGCATGCTGAAATTGAAGTAAGGCGGCATGCGCAAAGTTGCCAAAATATGCCATGGCGCGGCAATAAGTATAAAGATCAGGATGGTGCTGAACGGGCGAAGCCGCCGCCAGGTAACGAGGGAAAAAAGCTGGCGCGTAATCGCCAGATAAGCCAGCACGCCTCCAACCGGAACGACTAGCGCGAGTAACCCTTTCAACAGCACGCCCACGCCCAGAGCAACGCCGATCAAAGCGGGCCATCGGCGGGAGTGGAGTTCTTCCCCATCTTCATTCATGGCGCGCTGGAACGCCATGAAGCAAACGGCTATGGTAAGCGTGAGCATTACATCGGGAATAAGGATGCGGGTAAAAAGAAAGAGACCGATTGAGGTTGCCAGCGCCAATCCGGCATAGAATCCGGCGCGACGACCGAACGCCCACGCTCCATAGCGCGCCGTGACAAAGCACAACAACACCGCAGCCAGCGCGGTTGGAATACGCGCCACCCAGTCATGCACGCCCATCAGGAGGTAAAAAATCGCAATGAGCCAGTACGGCAGCGGCGCCTTTTCCATGTAGGGAACGCCGTTCAGATGCGCGATCACCCAATCGCCTGATTGGACCATATTGCGCGCAATCTGCCCATGAACGGCATCCACATCGTCCATTAGCGCGGGAGGAGAGATAATGCAGCCGAAGAACACAATCGCGGCCACAATTACAAGCGCGATTTCATAATGCCTCCGCGAGTGCAAATGCTGGGGCGCGAGGACGTCAATTGCTCTCTCATCCTGCTGATATGCGAGTTCTTTCACCCGAGAAATATTGCCACCCCCTTATCTTACCTGCTACTACTCGGTTCACCGCTGCGCAAAAATCTTGTTCCGCCGGAAAGCCGTTACTCCTCGAATGCCTGCTTGTGCGGCGCAAACAATCTTATTCCGGCAAGAACTTTTAACCGATCAAAGTGAACTTTAAACATGTAAATTGTAAAAAACTGTAAACGCGCTTAGCGGGTTGCATGATCATTATTTAGTCTCATGCAGAAAGTGGCCAATCGCGGAGCTTACAATTACCGCACCGTTAACCGCTTGGGCTAAGAAATGTAAAGGTTGCGCTACGAGCCCATTTCAGACGTAAGATTGATCTCATTAGCATGAGATGCGCCATTTCGACGGGAGATGGCAAAGCGGGACCTGCTGCCGCTGCAACATTTGCCAGCAAGCAGTGTTCCTGTTTTCAGGGCCAGAACGCTTGGCCAGCGTAAGAAAACAACTGGAATTTCGACAATGACCCTGTTGAAACGGAGAATAGCGGGAGCACTGGCGGTAGTCGGCATAGCTTTACTCATCACATTCCTCCAGGTGGAAGCCAATCATGAAACCGACGACCAGATTGGCGAAGAAGCTATATGGAGTGCCGGCCCACAAGATTTGAGCGCAATCCGCCAGGCATGCAAGATGACCGATGCAACGCAATACCGCGACTGCTTCATTGAGCAGATGGGGGAATACGCCTCATCAGAGGCGGTAGCTTTCACGCAGATGATGGCTTCGCAGAAATCGCCGCACCTTGGATATCTTGCGGGATTGCGCGAATACGGACTGGTGGACCTCGGGTACGTGGTGTATCCCGGAAATGGGAACATGCATCATGGATGGGTGCTGTTAAACGGAATTCCCGCCCTGGTCAATCTGGATGACGTTACCATCCTGCCGAAATCGGCGATGGAGAAAAACGCTCAATATACTGCATTGCGTCAAATACACCCCCAGATGCAACTGGTTGTGAATGACGAGGAGCGCAAAGCGGATTCATCACCACAAATTGAGCGGCTGGCCGGAAACGGAGAGAGATTCGTGGTCCCCTACTCTCTGCAGGAATCCTGTGCCAACTGCGCTCCCTTAGCGCAAGCCATCTTTGGATTTGACTTTAACGAAGCGGGTAAATTCGTGGGCATAAAATTCCTGAGACTTGAAAACGCCCAAACATCGTGACTATCGGGGCGGTAAACCGATTGCGCTTCCAGGATGCGGCTGCGCACTTTAAAGAATTCCATTCATGAACTGGCCGAATCCAAGCCGCTGGCACAAGCTGCCGGTCAATCCAGGCTGATCTGAGGTTTTACACGCCAAAAAGGTTAGGCTGGGCCTTTTTGTAATTGTGTTCCTGCGCCCAAAGATTCAGCGATACGGTCGCTAGTTCATCCACGACGGGCACGGCATTGCCATTTTTGGAAAGGTCGATTGACTTGATATAGGTATGGCAGGTATCGCAGGCGTCCACGCGCACGTAATCGAATTCCTGTGCGACGAAGACCGGCAGATGCTCCTTATTTTCTTCGGCACAATTCGGGCACAAGACGCGGCGGAAAAACCATTCTGTTCCGCAAAGAGAGCACAGCAGAAAGCGCTTGGCGCCGTCGCCTTCCGGTCGCAGCACCGCTAATTGCGGCCTTGACCCGCAAAAAGGACAGAGCGGCGGTGAAGACTCGGCCATTGAATTGTTGTTTTCCGCCAGATATTCGGCAAATGGCTGAAGCAGAGCATTAGCGAAGAAGATGGACTCAGGAGAAAGCTCATGACTTTCCACTTCATGCTGCCAGACGGCACGCAATAGCTCCATACGGTCTTCAGGAGACGATTGTTCGAGCCTTGAGGCAGCAGCCTTCAGGTCCACGGACCCGGCTTCTTTGACCAGCGCCAGCAATGCGCCAAAGTGAGGGAGAAGCGAGGAAGCGTCATGGTCGGCGGAAGCAGCGACCGACTCATAGACGGTTTTTTGAAAGCGGACGAGGCGCTGATAAAACTTGAGCAGCTCAGTCACGGAAGATTGGCTTTGCAGCAGCTCGCTTGTTCGCGCAATGCGACGGTCCCAGGAAAATTCAGACATCAATCCTTTAGTCCCTGCGGCCGGTAATCTTCTGGTACCAGAGGCGATGGTGCGTCCGCGCCCAGTTAGTGGAGACGTGCCCTTCAACCATAGCTTTCATGCTGCCCGGAGTCACCCACACGCTCATGTAAACATGGATGATGAAAGCGGCAATGGTGATCAACGCCGTGAGCGAGTGAATAAAAACTGTAATCGGAAGCACCCAGTGGAGTTCACGAGGCATTTTCTCCGGAATCCACATAATGATTCCCGTAATCAGAAGAATGAAGGTGCAGTACAACATCACCCACCAGAACTGCTTCTGTCCGGCGTTGAAGCGGCCTTGCGGCGGCATCACTTCATCGCGGTTCTCGGCATAGGCGCGAATATTCTTCGACCACCGTTCATCCTCGGGGATTTTCTGCATATCGCGCTTCCACATGCGATGCATCCAGAAAATAGTGGCTAAGTAAATGAGTCCGATCCACGGGTGCCAGTAGCGAATGACTGCAGGGCCGCCCAACACGTAAGCAAGCCAGTAAGCCAGCGGCGTAAAGATGGCCAGCCCGGTGAGCAGGAGATAGGTGTAAGCAATGGCGTTGATCCAGTGATAAGCGCGCTCTGCAAAGTTATAGCGCTGTACCTCATCTTCCGGTATTGCTGTGGTTGGACGCGCAATAATTCCGCCGCTCATCGTTTCACCTCCTCAACCTTATCAACTTCTTTTGGACCGAAACGGACATAGTGCATGAACACGCCAAGCACGCCTGCAACCATGCCGATGCCGCCAATCCACTTGAGCGGGCCTTTCCACAATTTCACAAAGACTGGGACTCTGGGATCAGCCGGGAGGCCGCCGTAATTCTCCGGATGCTTGGCGTCGCCCAGCACGTAAATTACGTGAGTTCCCTTGACCCCAGAAGGATCATAGACGCCAGCATCCGCATGGCCGTTGGCTTGCAACTGCGTAACACGCTTTTCGGCTTCAAACTTCATATCCTCCTTGCTGCCAAAATGCAGGCAGCCCGTGGGACATGATTTGATGCAAGCCGGTTCCAGGCCTGCGCCAACGCGATCAGAGCAGAGCGTACACTTATAAACTTTCTTAGTGGCCTCGTTGAACTTGGGAATATTGAATGGACAGCCGGTGACGCAATACTGGCAGCCAATGCAGTTTGCCTGGTTAAAGTCCACGATGCCATTGGTGTACTGCACAATTGCGCCATCGGCCGGGCACGCGATCAGGCAGCCAGGCTCTTCGCAGTGCATGCACTGGTCTTTACGCATCAACCACTGCAAGCCGCCATCGGTTTCAACTTCATTGAACTTGATCAGGTTCCAGAAATTCCAAGCCGTTTCCGGCATGGTCTGGTACGTGTTATCGAAGGTGGTTTCGTGGAATTGATACCCGTTCCACTCAACGCAAGCTACTTCGCAGGCCTTGCAGCCGATGCAAGTGGTGGTATCGATCAGCTTGCAAACGTCATAGTCGCGAGAAGCTCCGATGTGCGTGGCGCCATCTGGTTGCCGGTATTCCCCGCCTCCAGGTATGCCACCCGTATGCGCGGAGATCGCTTTGATTTCTAAATTTCCATTGCTCATGGCGTATCTCCTTAAGCCTTTTCGATGTTCACCAGAAAGCCTTTAAACTCTGGTGTGTAAGCATTGGGGTCGATCGCCGTCGGCGAAAGCACATTGACGCCATTCCTATGATCTTGAGGACGGCCATCTTTCAGCCCGCGATAAGCCCAGTGGATTGGGATACCAACCGGATAAACGGGGTCATCTTTCCCGGCGAGCTTCAGCGGCTGGAGCCGTTTGGTGACCATGGCCTTGGCGTAGTAAACGCCGAATTCCTGGCCATCTTTCGAGCCGCTTCTGGCGGTGGAGACCTTTAGCCTATCGCCTCCCTTGATGGACAGCTTGGACGCGAGTTGCTCCGAGATTTCCACGAATGGCTCCGGCACCAGCTGCATGTTCATGGGATTGTTCTTGGTCCAGTAGTGATAGTGCTCGGTCAGGCGATACGTGGTGCAGGGATACGGGAACTTGTCTGAAGTTCCGTATTTGTCCATATCCGATTTGTATCGCTTTACCACAGGATTGTTGGTCTGCTTGGGATGCAGTGGGTTGACCAGGGGGCTTTCGACTGGTTCATAGTGCTCAGGGAAAGGTCCGTCTGCCATGCCGGCCAGAGGCACAAAAAGCCGTCCCAGACCTTCAGGATTCATGATGAATGGCCCCATGTGGTCCTTGGGATTGGAATCAGCTTTGAAGTCAGGCACATCATTGCCCACCCACTTGCCGGTTGCTTCATTGAACCAAACCTGCTTACGGCTGGGGTCCCAGGGCTTGCCAGTCAGATCGCAGGACGCCCGGTTGTACATGACACGACGATTCATCGGCCATGACCAGCCCCATCCAGGATGGATACCCAGGCCGGAAGGATCTGCAGGATCGCGGCGCTGAGTGTTGGAGCCAGCATCCGGCCAGGAACCGCAATAGAGCCAGTTGCCGCTGGACGTTGTTCCGTCATCCTTCAGCCAGGCAAAGCCAGGAAGCTGTTGGCCCGCTTTCCAATCGGAAGGCGTTTGCTTTTCATCGTGCAGATCAGCCAGCGCCTTGCCATTGATTTCCTTTGCCACTTCAGAGAGCGCAGGATTGTTGGGGTTGGTATAAGCCCACGTGGCGCTTAGGAGAGCATCTGGGAATTTGCCACCCTCCTTTTGATAAAGTGCCCGGACCGCAAGATAGATGCGGGAAAGGATTTCCTGATCGACTTTGGAATCTCCGGGGGTGGGAACAGCGGCCCACTTCCATTGCAGCCAGCGCGCTGAATTGACGAAAGTTCCGTCTTTCTCCGCAAAACCTGCTCCGGGCAGACGGTAAACCTCAGTCTTGATCTGCTTTTTCTCGTCGTCAGTAATGCCGGGCGATTCCCAGAAGCTGCTGGTTTCTTCAGGATAGATATCGCATACAACCAGCCATTCGGCTTTTTTCAGGGCATCGATGTTCTTTTCACTGTTGGGGCCGATAGCGACCCCGTTCATGCCAAAGCTCATTAAGCCTTTGACCTTTCCGGCGTACATGCCATCCCACTGATCGACCCAGGAATATTTGCGGTCAATTTTGGGAAGATAGTGGAAGGCCCAGTCGTTCTCCTTTTTGGCGGCATCGCCGTACATCGCTTTCAGGAAAGAAACGGCAAATTTCGGCGTGTTTGACCAGTAATTAAAAGAGTCCCACTCTTTCGGTTTGGAAGGTTTTGGCGTGATGCGAGTTATATAGGTCTTGAAATCTGTGTCCGATGGGGTGGGAACCTTGAGATAGCCGGGAAGAATATCGAAAACGCCGGCAAGGTCTGTTGCACCCTGAATGTTGGAGTGGCCGCGCAGCGCGTTGACGCCGCCGCCAGCGCGTCCCACATTGCCCAACAGAAGTTGCGCCATGGCCGCTGTGCGTATGATCTGCGAGCCAAAGGTGTGCTGCGTCCAGCCCACCGAGTAAATGATCGTGCCGACCTTTTTCATGTCTCCATCCTTACGGATGGAGGTGTACATGTCCCAGGCCTTGTTGAGCTTGTCCACCGGAATTCCCGTGATACTGGAAACCATCTCCGGCGTGTAGCGCGAGAAATGCTTCTTCATCAACTGGAAAATGCAGCGTGGATGCTCGAGAGACAGATCGTAGGCCGTATTCGGAGGCAACGATGGAGGTGCAGGAGCGCCGGTGGTAGCCTTTGCACCTACGGGGCCTTGCGCCTGATATCCCTGGCCCGCTGCGCCATTGGGTCCGGCGGCTTTCGCTGAGGAATTGGCGGGAGCAGCTTGTGCGGCTGTTTCAGCTGTGGCTGGGCCATCGCCTGCCGCAATAGCGGCTGCGGCCGTGCCGGTCACGTTTCCGCCCTCTTCGTAATTCCAGGAAGAGACGTCATACTTTAAGCCCGCAGCGTCAAAGCCGGAGAAGAAGCCGTCTTCCGGCAGCTTAAAGCCCTTCTTCACGATTAGAGCGGCGTTGGTGTAATTGATAACGTAATCTTTGGCATAGCGATTGTTCTGGATTGCGTAATTGATCAGGCCGCCCAGGAAAGCGATGTCTGAGCCTGCCCGAATCTGGCAGAAGTGGTCAGCCTGCGATGCCGTGCGCTGGAATCGTGGGTCAACCACGATCAGCTTGGCATTGCGTACCTTTTTAGCTTCAACCACCCATTTGAAGCCGCAAGGATGATTTTCCGCCGGGTTACCGCCCATGATCAGCATTATGTCGGTATTTTTGATATCTACCCAGCCATTGGTCATTGCACCGCGTCCGAACGTTGGTCCCAAACTTGAGACCGTAGGGCCGTGTCAAACACGGGCCTGGTTTTCGATATAGCAGACCCCCAGGCTGCGCATGGTCTTTACCACAAGATAGTTAAATTCATTGGTGTCTGTGCAGCCGCCATTAAAAGCGATGCCTTCACAGCGATTTACGGTCTTGCCGTTGGCGTCGGTATCGACGAACGTTTCGTCGCGGGTCTTCTTAATGTGGCGGGCGATCTCGTCGTACGCCTTGTCCCAGGAGATGTCTTCCCACTGGGTGGAACCCGGACGCCGTACCTGCGGCTTCAGCAGCCGGCGATCATTCATGATTTCCTGGAAAAGCGACGCGCCCTTGGGGCACAAAGTGCCGCGATTAATAGGATGGTCGGGGTCGCCTTCAACGTGGACCACCTGCGTGGTCACGTTCTTGGCCTTATCGCCAAGCGTGTGAATGATCACACCGCAGCTCACTGAACAATAAGGACACGTGGAACGCGTCTCAGTGGTGCGGGCAATCTTAAGTTCTTTGGCTTGTGCCAGAACCGGTCGGGCGTCAAACCCTAAGAGAAGCGCAGCCGCGCTGCCGGTCCCAACTTTGAAGAATTCACGTCTCGATAAGCCCATAGGGGTGCCCTCCTGCTGGCGCATTTTACGAGCGATCTTGTACGGATTGTTGAGTTGCCCGATTCGAGTAGGGCAACTGACGTAAAGAAATTTCATAACATGCTAGAACCGGGAAAGCAAAATGTCCATTAAATTTTAAAAAAGAGCAATTTCAGAGAGGCTTGAACTCACATTGCCCGTGTGATGCCCCAGTTACTCCCATTCTTGCGCGGTTCCTGTTATCCTGAGCGGTTTCACACCGGGTGAGGTCAGACGCTATGTTGAGCATGCAAGGAAAAAACGCGGTCATCTTTGGCGTGGCCAACAAACGCAGCATCGCGTGGGCCATTGCCCAGCGCCTGAGCGACGCCGGAGCCAAGCTCGCCATTACTTATCAGAACGAGCGCATGAAAGCCGAGGCCTATGACCTGATCACTTCCCTGCCCGGCGCGCAGGCGTTTCAATGCGATGTCTCCAGCGATGCCGAGATCGACGCGTTCTATGCGCAGCTCAAACAGCATTTCGGACAACTAGACGCCGTAGTACATTCCGTGGCCTATGCGCCGGCCGAGGAACTCAAGGGCGATTTTCTGAATACGTCGCGCGAGGGCTTTCGCATTGCCCATGATGTGAGTGTTTATTCTCTGATTGCGGTCACGCGCGCCGCGGCCCCGCTGATGACCAACGGTGGCAGCGTGATCACGCTGACTTACTTTGGCGCCGAGAAAGTTGTGCCGGGATACAATGTGATGGGTGTGGCCAAAGCCGCTCTGGAAGCCACTGTCCGTTACCTGGCCAACAGCCTGGGCGAGAAGAAGATTCGCGTGAATGCCATTTCCGCCGGTCCGATCAAGACGCTGGCAACACGCGGCGTCGGCGATTTCACTACAATGATGAAAAACCACGCCGAGCACGCGCCTCTGAAGAGAAATGTAGAGCCAAGAGAGGTCGGCGACACGGCGCTGTTTCTCTCTTCCGATCTCGGCTCGGGGATCACCGGCGAAACCATCTATGTGGACTGCGGTTACAACATCATGGGATTTTAGTTTTTTGAAATCCCGAACCTGCGGTTTGTGCGGATGAGGGAACCCTACTATCTTCATTGCTTTCGAGGGAACAGAACCTCCCAATGTCACGCGCCAAAATTCTTATCGCTTACATTGTGATTGACTTGTTGATCGTGGGCGGCGTGGTGTGGTCCGTTTTTCAGCATGTCCCGGTGAGCAAGTATTTCTTTACGGCAGTTCTATTGTTCATCTTGAATGGAGCTTGGCTGCTGGTGATGACGGTGAGGCGCACCCCTCCTCGGAAATGATCATTGTTGCGTGGGATAAGGAGAACCTTGTAACACGGAGGAAAGGAGGAAGCGGAGAAAAAGAAATTTACCGCGGATGTACGCGAATGAAAAGAAGTTTCACGTGCATTCGCGATTAGTCTTCCTCACTCTGATCAAGATCATAGGGTTCCCTCGCTACGCTCGAGATTGCAGAAGAATAACGCGATCTTCGGCTCCGCGTTGCTCAATCGCAATCTCCACGTCCCGTTCTTTAGCAAATCTCTCAAACTTCTCCCCCCACTCGATGAGCAAGATGCTGTTCGGTGACATGAGATCGTCGAGGGCCAACGTATCGAGTTCGCGCTGCGTGTCGATGCGGTAAAGATCGATGTGGTAAAGAGTGACCAGAGGGCCACGATATTCGTGAATGAGTGTAAATGTGGGGCTGGTAACTTCGTCGGCTTTGGCCGCCTGAAAACCTTCCGCAATGCCTTTGACCATGGTGGTCTTC
>Ga0134126_10003629_pt1 | contig 19349 bp, 16 predicted proteins | sample KB31752_FD_96881 | JGI IMG/M metagenome (GOLD analysis project Ga0134126, IMG submission 96881) | Terrestrial soil microbial communities with excess Nitrogen fertilizer from Kellogg Biological Station, Michigan, USA - KB3-175-2 | ecosystem: Environmental > Terrestrial > Soil > Unclassified ...
AAAAGAATAAGGCTGGCTGAGACTATTCGTAGGCGGCAAACCCCACGGATGCCCCCGATTGAACCTATTAGCACCGCCATACATGGCGACGACGCCGCGACTGACGCTCCATTTCCTTGTATTCCAATCTGAGAATCTGTGCCCGTTGTGTCAAACAGAAATGGAGGAAACAGTCCAATATTCGTCGTCGATCCGGCGCTATAGGCACCGTAGCAAGTATGTCCAACATCGTTCTCGTTTTCGACGCTGTTTGAAGCGTCTATGTTATTTTGATAACTAGATGCAATAAGTATGTTTGAACCGCCATCGAATGAAGCATATGTAATCGATGGCGTCACATTGCGGAACAGCGATCCGTGAAAATTAAAGCCGGCCAAAGGTTGGGCGGAAAATTCTTGAAAGAAATCGTGCGGCGCAAGACAATAGGCATCGACGCGGAGATTGTCGATTTCGTAGTATGCGCTTGACGCCACGACAGGATTACCGAAAGTAATCGCCGGCAAGTCGATTACCGTATTCAGCGACGTCGCGCATCCTGGCAGAATTTGTATACCGCCGAAAGCTTTACCGTCGCCGACGATGATCATAGAGATTGGCGCAACCGCTGGCAGCGTCCATGACGTTGCGCAAACATGCAGCAGCACACCGGGCGGGAAGATGACCCTACAGCTTTTAGCGGTCTGACAAGCCGCACTGATCGCGTTGAGAGGCACGCTGTCGTCGCCGCCAGCGCCGATCGGGCAGGCGACGCCGCTGCAAAGCGATGTGCCCCAGCGAGTATCCGTGACAACGAAAGTTTGAGAGAACCCCGCGTTCGAAGCCACAGGCTGTTCTATGGCCGATACAACGCCCGTCCCAGGCATAATCGCTGTCGCTGCGCTCGCCCCATTGCCGTACAGGATGCCGGTAAGGCCGCCCACACCGCCCTGCGCGGGGCTAAGCAGCGTCGTCAGGCCGGAAAGGGAGGTGATGTCGTTGTTCGGGCCGGCGTGTGCCGGCGTATAGCCGAGGTTCGCAATCGCCGCGCCAGACGCCAATTTCGCATCTGTAACCGCCCCATCTGCAATCTTAGTTGTAGTGATGGCTCCATTGGAGATTGTGGTGGTGAGCGATCCCGACGTATTTGTCACGTCGCCAGTAAGGGCCGGGAAATTCGCGGCAAGCAATGTACCGCTAACTTCCGACAGGGGGAGTAGTCCCGTTACCCCCGTCGAGAGGGGCAACCCCGTTGCATTCGTCAGCGTCAGTGCTGACGGTGTGCCGAGGTTTGGCGTAACCAGTGTCGGACTTGTCGCGAGAACTATTGCGCCCGATCCTGTCGCGGTATTTCCGAGAACCGTTATAGTTCCCGAGGTCGGAAGCGTAAGCGCCGTGTTCCCCGTCATCGTAAAGGATAGGGTATAGCCCCCCAAGAGCGTTAGCGTGCTTGTCCCGTTGTTAACACCCGTCCCGCCTGTAGCGGGAGGAACAAGAGCCCCGCCGCCTGATGCGGGCAGTGTGAAGACGGTTATGCAAGTGTTTGTGCTGTCATACGCGCAGATATTCCACGGAGTCGCCGTCCTATCGGCCCCCCATTGGAGAGAGGTATCGGCGGCAAGCGCCATATTGACGCCAGCAAATAGAAATGAGCCCGCGAGGATGAGTTTGTTCATTCTCGCGCTCATTGGAAATATGCCGTTACAATGATGAGGCCCCCCGACCCGTTGCCGCCGGCCGCGCCGTTAGTTCCGGCGATGCCATTTGCGCCAGCGCCGCCAACGGAATAAGAATACGTTGCCGCAGGAGTCGGAATTAACTTCTTGAAATACGCCCCCGCATTGCCTCCCCAGCCTGAATTATACCCCGCATTAACGCCATACCCGCCGCCACCACCGCCAGCGCCGTAGCCGGTTCCGCTGGAGGCCACCACAATACCTTCCGCCGATGTGCCAGAGCCTCCGCCGCCGTATAGAGACGATGCCCCAGATGGCGTGAAGCCTGCGGTGCCTGCTCCCGTGTTCAGCGTTCCGGTGCCGCCACCGAGCGCGCCCGCGACATTCAAATCGCCGCCTGTCGCCGTCGCTGGCGTAGGATAGGTAAAGGTAGCGTTCGATGGCGTTGCGGGGCCGCCATGGGCAGTCAGCCCCCCGAAAGTGGTGCTTCCGCCTGCGGTCCCTAGCCCCGGGCTTCCGGTTCCAGATCCGCCGCCGCCGCCACCACCACCCAATCCCTCGACCGTGATATAGGTCGCGCCCGCTGGCGTCGTGTACGTCCCAGACCCGGATGTGTAGACGGTCACCTGTGGCGTATTTGCGATCTGTGCTGTGATCTTGTTCGCGACCAGCGCCGTGCTCGCGGCATTCGTGGAGTTATCCGTCGTCGTTACGGTTGGGACCGTCGTTACCCCGTCGAATGCTGCCGTACCCGAAAACGTAACGGCTCCCGTGAACGTGTCGCCGGCGACGTTGGCGGGCGTAAACCCTAGAGCTTCTTCAATGAGATCGGCATTGAGCGGAAATCTGACGCTGGCTCCGTCAGAATAGATGGCCTGCGTAGACCCAGCGGTCAATATGAACCCGGAATCGCTTCCGCTTCCCGCGATCTTGACGGTATAAGAACCAGTGGTCCCGTTCAATACGAACCATGTTCCCGATACGCCGGCCGGAAGAGTGACCGTAACATCCGCAGTCAACGCCCCGACTAGGGATAGGCCCCAATACGCTGCTTGTACGTTGGTTAAATTCACATCGGCGTTAGAAAGCGTTATCGTAGTGTACGTACCGAATTTCTGATCTATGATTGAGAAATCGCTATTTACGGGCACGTTCCAAGAATTGATGTAATCGCCTAGGGCCGGTTCTTCCAGATTTATATTAGGAGTGAATGCGCTTGCCATTCCCCATTAGCTTTCCCTCGCCCGAGAGAATTGGTTCAAATGAAAAGGGAGGCTCGAAATCCGCCCTGCTATCCGTGTTTGGTGAGAGCGTTTTCACGATCTCATCATCCCTCACCATGCGACTTTATTTCCGTTCTCTCGACCGCATTGACGCCTGGATCGCCGCGCCGCCCGACCCGAAGCCCTCTCGCCCCGAGGCGATTCGACGGCTTGTCGAGAAGGGGCTAGCTTCCCTGTAGGAACAGCGGGGGGACATATGCGTAAATTGGCAATCGTTCTTGTTGCGACTTTTGCTTCGGGGTGCATCACAACTCAGGAAATGCCTATCGCTCCGAACGCGGTTCGCTTGGATACGAAGGCATCCGGGCTCCTATCTATGGGACAATCCGTCCCTCAAACTATGCGAAAAGCGGCGCAAGCGACCTTAGCCGCCGGCTATACGCACTTCAAACTTGCAGATACCCAATCCGGCCAAGGACATGAGTTCTCGGGTGTTTACGCGACAGGTTCAGATACTTCGTCTTTCGCGATTCCTTTGTATAGGCATACAGAAGGAGTATCGACGACAGTCATCATGTATCACGCCACCGATCCTGGCGCGAAGGATGCTTTCAAGGCTGAGGACGTTTTGAAGGAATATCCTCAGTAAGAATTTGGATATTTATTGCTGATGTCGCTTGGCATTGCAGTCTGATATGCTGAAAACATGGAACTTCGCGCCAGCAGTTTTGCGAGTTGGGCTTCGCTCCCCCGCCCGACCGCAACCGGCGCTTTCTTCAGAAGGGCCAATGCTAGAGACGGCTTTAACATCGCGTCTCGAACGAGAGCATTCGATTTTGCGAGGCCAGAAGCACGCAAGCCACCGATCAGATGACGGCCGAGTTCCAAGATGCCCCCAGCCACCGCACCATGCATACCGTGGATTTCTAGGCCAGCGGCTGCCGCTAATCCGATCTTGTTCAACAACGACATCGGATGCGGGCCGTGGCCGGCTTCAATCGCCTTGATAATGTCCTGCGCCGTGTTCGATTGGCCAGTGAGGCGGGTCGCGTTCAAGGTCCGCTGGCCTCTCTGCATATCCTGGCCGATGGCCTGCATTAAACCAACTTCTTTATCCGTAAATCCGGCCGCTTTGATTGTCGCCGCGTTGTCGCGGATGAACTTTTGGAATGTCGATGCGTTCATGTTCTCAACTCCGGATGCACCGTTCTCCGTTGTTCCCTTGGCCTTCGCCAAGATCGTGTCAGCGACGGATTTGCGCAGACCTGCCTGCGCATCCGGGTTGCCCGCAACGCGCTTGGCGAGCGCCGTCATGTCGCGAACGGCGGTTTTGGTTCCGAAGATGCCGGATACCGTCTTCGTCACGTCTTCGGGAGAGGATACGCCGATAAGCTTTCCGGTTACTCCCTCTTGAAATTTGTCGAGAGCGGCCTTGCGCGCGGTTGCCGCCTCTTCGATGGCGTCGCTCGCCTTCGCCGCCGTGGCGAACTTGGCGCCCATTGTCGAGGGCATAGCGCGTAGCGCATCTTGGTATTTGGTCTGCCAAGCCGAGAATTTCTTCGGGTCGATAATCCCCTCTGGCGTCATAGCGTGGCGGTGCAAGCTTTCGGCGGCGGCATCATGTAGCGGGTTCATGCCCGAAGGGCCGGCGGCTTTGGCGTATGACTCCGCGACTTGAGCGCCCTGCGGACCGGGAACGAAGAGCTTGCCGGGAACAGCGGCGATTGGCGTCTTGTAATCGCTGGCGCTGCCGGTCTTTTTCAGAACCGTTCCGACAGGGCCGCTATCGAAGGTTGAGGCGCGCTGTTTGGTGGCGGCGCTGGCAGCTTTCAGCCGTCCCGCTGCGGCTTCGTCGAGGTTTGCGGATAATGCTTGGCCCGATATTCCCGGAGCGCCCGCATCGTCTCCAAGTCCGCCGTCGCCTTGGCCTGCTGTTCGCAGAACGCCAAGACTGCTGGAAGGTCTTGGACCGGAACGCCCAAAAGCGCCGACTCCACTTGCTGAAGCGGCGTTTTCTTTCTCGTTGTAGAATCGTTGGAGCCAGTCATTAACGCGGGCTTCCGTTACGGCATCCGGCGACAATTGCCCAGCAGCTACGGCTTTTGTTTCCATAGCCGCCTGGTTCTCGACGGCTCCCGATATAGCGTCTTCGACCGCCCCCCGCAATTGGCCGAGACGAGCGTATGTGGGCGACTGGCCGTTTTGGATAAGTTCCTGACGCATCGCCGTCGAAATCCGGCTACGCAGCGCCGTGATATCCTGAAATGGCGCGACTTCCGGCAGATTGGCCGCCGTTCCGAAAATGGCCGCCTCTTCTCCGGCCATAGGCTTAGCCGTAGGAGGAACCGATTTTGCAATATCATTCGCCGCCGTCGCCACGGGATCCGCAGGAAGGGTCAACATCCCATCCGGGTCTACAGCATCCCACAATCCGCGCTCTTTTACCTTTGCCGCGTCCCTGGCGGTCTGTAGCGTTGTGCGAAGAGCGTCGCCTTGCGCTTCTGGGGATGTGCCCGCACCAATGCCCGAAGCGGCTTGCTTGGCGTTCTGAAGCGCCCCAGCCACATTGGCATCATGCTCAGCCTGTATCGCCGCCATCTGTTGGCGCACAAGATTTCCGACATCTTCCGGCGATCCGGTAGGCTGGATGGCGTTCAGCGCCGAAGTGCGCGCCGCGTTCTGTTGCTCGGAGCCTGTCCCAAATTCATTGGTATGAGCCGATATAGGATCGGCCGTCGAAAGCGATCGTTCAAATCCGAGCGCCCCAGGATCGGCGGTTAACTGACCCGTCGTCGGTTTGGAACCGGAAATATTCTCACCCAGGGCTCGCCCTGGTTGTGCCGCGTCCGCGCTCTCTTGCAATGTGGCCCGAGCTAATTCCGGGTCGGTGAACTGACTCGCAAGGATGCGCGCCGCGATGGCCTCTTGCCCAGCGGTTCCCATAGGCTCCATATAGGACTTCGCGAATTTCCCCACTTGAACCGCGCCGGCTGTCCCGAGATCAGCCCCGACGCCCCCGACAAGAGCGCCGGCCGTCCGTGCATATGGTTCTAACGGAGTTCCGGCGGTCGCCTGTCCCGCCGCTTCGGATGCGACGCCGGGAACCAACGCATATTTGGCAACATTAGCCGCCACGTCAGCCAGACCATCGGCTGGCAATGTCGCAGCTCCAGGGATGAATGATCCAATCGTCTGCGCGTATTGTCCCGCCGTCGTCTGCGGTTGATAATTCGGGACGCCAAGCGATTGCGCTCTCGCTTGGACATCGGCCGACGTGTCGTCTGCTGGCGTTTCTCGCGTCGCATTGAGTTGGGTTAGCTTATTGGTCGCCCAACTCGACGGCGTTTGTCCGGCAGGCAGCAAGCCGGCTTTCTGCCCGAGCCAGCCCTGCGCCCATAGCATTCCATAATCAACGGGCGATGTTGCCCAATCCATCCCCTTTTTCGCCAGCGTCTCTACATCTCCGGGCAAGCCGACGATGCCTTCGGCGCCATTGACCAACCCTTGACCGAAACCTTTGGCAACGTCGGCTCCCGCCGATGACGTGACAGGATTTATGCCGACATCTGCGTCAGAAAGAAGCGCGGCATTTGCGGAGGACGCGGGGACCGCAGGAGGGCTAAGCCCTACATCCGCGTCTGAGAGAAGACCATCACTCATTGGGCAGCAGCCGGACGCCAACCGTTCCCGACCCAGGTCATCGGACCTTTAGGCGTCAGGTAGGTCTGTCCCGTCGTGCGCTGCGCTGCGCTCGGGATATCTTGTCCTTTATATGCCAAGCCTTTCGTTGCGGCCCCTACGAATTGCGAAACGGGATGCTTATCAGCCCACGGCAGTTCAAAGTCCGACGTATTCACAGCATTAGGGTGTTGCTGCTTCCACACAAAGTAATCCTTCGTATGCTGGTTCTCGTAATTTATCACCCCAAGCGCCTGTCCGATGATAGCGGCATTTGCGGCCGGCTGCATTTCGGCATTAGCATTGGCCTTCATCAACCCCTGAACTTCGGATACAAGGGTATGGCCGCCCTGCTTTTTCAGGTCGTTGAACACATTCGCCATTGCATTTTTCGTGAACTCTTGAAAAGCAGCAGGATCAGAAGTGGCTGTTGCCGGAACATTCATCCCCAGCCCCCGTAGCGAAGCGACAAGGCCAGCCTTCTGTTCCGCGAATGTCCCGGTCTGATAACTCTGCATGATCTTCGAGAGAGCTTGTAACCTCTGCGCCGATAGCTGTCTAACCCGATATTGGCTGACCATCTGCTGTTCATCCGCAGCAATGGATTTCTGCTTATCTGCATAAAACTCGGGCTGCTTTGAGATATTCGGATTGACCGCCGCAGCAGCGTCGAGCGTCGATCCTGGCGGGGAACCAGCCCCAGGCCCTGTTAGAAGCTGAGACTTCGGAACTTTGTATGTCGGCCCTCCAGGCGTCGGTTGGACATCAACGAGGTCATAATGGGACTTCGCCGCCTCCGATGCCCCCGCCTTGTTAGCCTCCAATTCAGCAGCGGCCGATACCGCGCCTGGCGCGTTCACAATGTTCCCGTTCGCGTCTGTAGAGCGCCCGCTTGATATAATTTCGTGATACAGTCCCTCGTCGGCATGGGCCGCCTGTGGATTCGTCCACTTTTCTGCGTTGATCTTAGCGAGGAGCATCGCAGGATCGGCCATCGGATTAAGAGCCGTCCCCGAGGGAGCAGCGTTTCCAGGGGCAGATGAACCATTGACGACGCCAGGGGCTGTAATAGTCTTTGCGGTAATCCCCGGTTGAGACGTTGATGTCGCCACAGAATTTGCTCGCTTGGCCGCCAATGCCTCCTGCGCGTGTAGAGCGTCGAACATGGACTTGACGCCCTGCGCCTTCAGTTGGTTTTCATAGCCAACGCCTTGCGTCTCAGCGGCGACCTTAGCAGCCTGCGCCCCCTGTAAGCCAATGCCGGCTTGCAACTTGCGCGCATTGTTATAGGCATTGAGGCCCTGTAAGCCTCCTTGGCCGATGTTGGCGAAGGCGCTCTTAGATGTACCGCCAAGCATCCCGAGGCCGGCGGCGAGCATTCCCTGTCGCGTGGCGGGGTCGAAATTGAGGCCGAACAACCCCGAGTTCTGTCCCGGTGGCGAGTTGGCATTTGCAGGGCCGCCAAGGCTCGGAAGATTGGATACGACGCCCTTCGCATCGCCGACCAGTTGTGTGCCGACATCGGAGGCCGCACTGGCTAGCCCGGTGGCAGGAGCGGCGCTTTCCGCGATGGCTTGCGCGGCCGGCGCAGCCCCGAGCCCTTGAGCGCCCTGATAAGCCATAACGGCCTGATCGCCGCGCCACGGTTGGATACCGTGCGAGGCCATGTAGTCCATGGCGAACTTGTTGGCGGCGTTTGCTTGCGCCGGATCGGCGGGATCAATGCCGTTGGCCCTCGCCAGATTGCCGAGGCCGTTCCTGACATTGAGCTGGAAAGCGCCGAACGAGAATGGATTGCCGTTCTTATCAACATCAACGGTGCTGGCGAGATTTGGTCCTCTCGCCGCTCCGTTGAGCCCTTCGGCATGAGCGACGCCGAGCGCGAAATTGGTGTTGAGACCCTTGCCGCCGCCAGCATAAGCGGAGTAGTCGCGAATGAAGGCGGCTTGCCCTTGCTGCGTCGTCGGGTAATTGGCGGGATCAGGGACCGGACCTTTTGGCGCCGGGCCGGTGTAGGCGGGGGCCGTCCACGGGCTGGCCGACGCGACCGCATTCCGGTGAGAAGATAGTCCTCCATTTACGGGAGGAACGAGCCCCCCCGGCGTCGGCGCGCCAGTTGCCGGAGAGATAGCATTTCCGCCCGCATCTGTCGGAACCGGAGTTCCATCCGCCGCCGCAGCCGTTGGGCCGCTGTCCGGGACGATGCCAAGCCCGGCAGGGCGAACGGGAGGAACCGGAACCGCACTATCCGTCGCCGCAGGATCAATCGTCCCGTAGACGGCGCGCGGGTCAGCTAAGCCCGTATTTGCGCCGCTCATAGCCGCGCGCAATTTGGCAATATCCGCATCGGGGATAGGCGGCGTCACGTCCGCCGAAGAACCCGCAACGGGGGGAGGGGCTACGGCAGGCGCGGCGAGCGGCGTAATATCGTTTGGCTGAAGAACGGGCCCCGTCCCATGCGGATTATTCGCGTCAACCCAAAGCGCGTCAGGCGAGACATCGCCGCCGTCATCAAACTTAGGCCGAACAGAGCCACCCTTTGAGAAGAAATCTCCCATATCTTGAATAGCGTCGTTGAAGCTATCGCCCAAAGACGAGTTCTCAAATGAGTTTCCAAGCCCCTGAACGGCCTTCCCGACATCGCCCATGCCCGGCTGCGCGGGCTGTCCACTCATACCGGGCTGCTGACCCGTTGGCATAGTGTGACCGATTTGAAGGCTAGACGTCGGAACCCAAGAGCCCCCGCCAAGGCCGACCGATTGCCCCGTCGCGGGATCGATCGCCGCCGTATAAGGGCTCATTAATGCTCCCCCGAGTGCCTTCCGAGGGACACGGATATTGTTGACGCGACCGCCCCGATTGAGGAAAGAGGCGAGCCCGAGCAAGCCGCCTGCAACTTGGCTTAATCCACTGCCACCCGTCTGCGTTTGCTGGCTTGTAGTTGTGCCGCCGGACTGCGAACCGATACCCTCGACGATATTCGCCAGCCATCCCGTGGTCTGGAACGGATAGGCTTCCTGTTGCAGGAACTGGTTGTAATTCGCGGTATCCGCCGCCTGCTGCGTCGTCTGTTGCAGCGTGCCTGCATTGGTTTGTGCATTGGCCTCGTTCAACGCTTCCGTCTGCGCCGTATTGCCTAGGTTGCCAATCTGCTGCGAAGCCGCGAGTTGCCGGGCCGCCGTATTCTGCGCCGCCGAGAGGTTCGTATTCTGCTGAGTATTGAATTCGTTTTCCGCGTTCTGAAAGTTCGAGGTATTCAGCCCGGCCAGTATCGCGTTGTTAGCGATATCCTGCTGCCCTGCCAATTGCGCCTGAGCCACGCCGGCTCGATCGCCGCCAAACGCCCCCGAAGAAATTGCATTGCCCTGTAGGGCGGCGGCCTGTTGCTGGTTCTGGTTCTGTATCTCAGCCTCAGTCGCATTGACGACCTGGCTCTGATATGGATTCTCGTATTGGTCTAGGGCTTGTCCAGAAAACTGTTGCGCGTTGATGTTCTGGCCCGACGCCGCCGCGAGCCCGGTCGCGCCGGCATTATACGGGTTTTGAATGCCCGAAGCGCTGTTTACGGCGTTGATGCCCGAAGTCTGTTGATTATTGATGCCCGCGACAAGTGGGCCTGAGTACGGGGTATAAGGGGTCGCGGCGACGCCCTGCGCCTGAGACGTGACAGCGTCATAGTTTTTCAGAACATCAGGAGGAGGGGAATAGGTCGAACTACTATTGCTCTGACCCGTTTGCTTGGAGCCTATGTCAGCCTCCTGCGGCCATAGTAGTCGCGCCCGGCCCCATATTGAACCCTATGCGATCCGCGCGGCTTTTAGGACGATAATTGTAGAATGTACCATTTCCACCCTCCGTAAATTCCCGATCATAAAGCCGCTTTTTTGCCGCCAACCTGTGATCCGAGATAATTCCCATCATCAGATCAAGTTCTGTTTCTTCGCTACAGCGCTTTGCGTGACGAATAAGCCGCTTCGCATAGTCAGATTTTCGGCAGTCCTCGCGGACATACAGAAACGCCTCGCCTAGCTGGCATTCGTCAGAATAATATATCTGCTGTACTTCAAGATAAAGAACTGCTTTTATACTGTCGGATGGACCTATAACAAATATCGTTGCATTGTCGCGGTTGCATCCTTTCCAGATGAACCATTTGGACTTTTCCTCGCTCCATGGATGCTGACCATTTTCGATCCATAGATTACGACAAATACGAAATAGATCTTGAAAATCTTCCGGTCCTGCCAGCCGTATGTCGTTCTGGATATCGAACATACCTCCGGCTAGTCCTTCGCAGGCTTTGGCAAGTTTTTCAAATCCTTGATGTTCCGCTTTCTCACTTCCACCACGAAATCATCAAGAATTTCATGACCTCGCTTGAGATTTCCGATGCCGATGCGCTTAACGATATCGGGGGGAACCACATGTTCGCCCCCGGCCGCTAAGATCGGCACGGCCTCATGGTCCTCATCCGGCGTCTTGCCGCCAGAGGCCAGAGACTTTTCCTCAAGCCTCTTAGGGTTGAACAGGCCCGCTATCGTATGCCCCCTTGCCAACCTCGGCGAAGTGGCTCCGTAGGGCGCTTCATCAGGCGATAAGGGCAGAGATGCAAACAACTTGTTGAGTGCGTTGTGACCAGCTAAGCTGCTCCCCTGCGCACCCGGAAGGCCGCTCACAACGTCAGCCGGAATCACATAGCTCCCCGCAGGAACCGATACCGGCAACGTATCGGTGCGCCCTCCGTCCCATCCCATAAGCGGCCCGGTGACAGGACCGCCCCCCGCGAACTTCGGCCGCTTCAGCATGGATAAGGCATATCTCGCCGCAGTGCTCTTCGCGTGTTCGGCTGTGCTCATGAGTTGAAGTATCCGACCTTGACCGTCGATCCATCCGGCATTTGCACGTCGATGAAGCCAGCGAACGCACCCGGAGACGCGATAGAACCCGCCGTGGCGCTTGTCGAGGTTCCCGCCGTTTGCGGAAACACAGCGCTCGTTGAAGTCGAAATCTGCTGCGTAAGTCGGTTGACACCCAGCACGACGTTTTGCAACGTAGAGATTAGTTGCTGGAATCCGGCGGTTAGATCGACCATCGCTCAAAGCCTCCCGTCAGGCGCTGTTCTCATTCTCAGACCGCCCAGCCGCCAGAAAGACCCTTGGTTGCTGTTGCCAATCGTCATCGACGCTAGCCTCCCCCGAAAACGTGGCGTAACGTATCCGGGGCCGGTTGACGCCATCGTATAGGTCGGCGTCGTGTAAACCGTCGTTCCGGTCGCGTAATCCGTGTATGACCATGACACGTCCACCACGCCAGTTTGGGCCGCGCTCATCTTGCCAAATTTCATGTCGGGCATCATAAGATCGCAGAACGCTTGGTCTTGGCCGTCTGACATTGCCCAATAGCCCGTCGTGAACGTCTCACCCATTGCGTCGCCATCAGCATCGTTAGATGTTTCGTGCTGATAGATGTAGTTCGAGGTCGCGTCAGCCCCGATTGGAGGACCGAACACAGATTGATCGATCCACGCCGACCGTCCCAAAAACCCGTAATCCCAAGCGTTGAATTGCGGCGTAAGTTTCACATAAGCCGAGTTCTTGCCGGAACCTCCTTTGACCGGGAAGAACCATTCGATCTCACCGAATGTAGAATTGACCGCACAGCGGATATTGGCGATATGTGTAATGTCCAACTGGTCAAACAGGAAGTCCCATACCGGACACGGTACAGGCGTCACACCGCCGCCAGACGGAAGCGCGTAGAACTGCCCCGAGCCCGTCGCCGCACCTGTCACGCTCGGAGGCGTATAGCTCAGCCAATAGACCGTATTCAGAAGCACGCCGGCTGCAAACTTGCTCGCCAGTCCGCATCCGGCCGCCAAGGATGCGAAGCCATAGATATAAGGTTGTCCGATATAGGTTCCTGACCATACCTCTAGGTCCGTCCAGAAAATATCGAACAGCGGACCCTGCAACCCACCGATGATCTTAGACCCTCTCGGAAGCCTAAACGAACCCGCCGAGTTCGTCGTCGAGGCCGTCCATTGCGTGTAATCCCCGGAACTGCACCACTTTATCAGCAGCGGGTCTTGGATGCCGAGGACGCTGGCCCCATAGGCCATGACGATCTGCGCGGCATAGGAGACGAAGATTCCAGTATTCTCAATCGGGGCCGCCGCGATCATCTGCGCTGTATATAGGCCGCTTTGCGAATCCCATATGAATATCGGCCCGTTATCGGGAGACGCCACCAGAAACCCGCCGAAGTTATCCAGCGTGTAATCGATCGCTGTTATCGGCGTTCCGGTGAATATCGGCGGGAGGACGCCAAACCCGTAAGCCCCCTCGCCATAGCCGCCATCACCGTATCCATTGCCGCGCGTATTCGGCCCCGGCGTGACGTAATAGATGAGTTCCGCGTTGCCGCCGTTCATCGTCGCCGTGGCATTGCTCGTCGCGGTAGTTGTAGCGGTGATTGTGAAGGTATTGGCGCTCTGAACTGCGGAAACGGTGTAGAATCCAGAGAGGGTCAGGCCACCGACGCTTACAGGAACCGCAACAGGAAACGTACTCCCCAGCCCGAGGCCATGGTTATTCAAAACTACAGTAACCGTGGATAACCCTATTAACGTAGTGAATACGGGAATAACGCCCCCGTGTTCAACCGTCGAAGTGGCGTTCGCTGCCGCCGTTATCTGATAGGAATCCGCCGATTGCGCCTTCGTGATAGCATACGCGCCGAACAGGACAATACCACCGACGCTGACCTGGGTCTCGATAACCACGACATCGTATATCGTCGTCTGACTGTTCGGATCAATAACGGTGACTATGGGACTTCCACTGACCGTCGAGAAATCCGGCGACGGGTTCGTTGTGTTGGTCTGCGGTGTAATATCTGAAAGGACGCCATTGGTTATGACCGAAAGCTGGTCAGTCGCGCCAACCGCTAGGTGTAGGACGCCCTCCAAATCTTCCCAGCCGTGGAGAGCCGTAACCGGAGAGCCTATCGGATTCGGATAGAACTTAGCCCAGCCACCAAGTTTCTGTGGCAACCCGCTAGGAGCAAAACGAATGAGATTCGTGGACTGGAATGCGCCAACATTGAGAGACGGCGTGAACTCAGCATTGACGCCGGGAACTAATTTTATGGTGTTCGTCGGCATCAGGTGCGCGGCGGATCAAACTGATTGGGAAGCTGTGAATTCCACCCCGTAGCGTAATAGCGCCTCATCGCATCTTCGGTCGCAGCACTATCTCGCAATGTTACAAATTGAGTTTCCCAACTCATCGCCATCTTCGGATCGTCGGCCTGCGCACCGAAATTCATCTTGAACGCGCTCATCTGGATCATTGCCGCCGCTAGCAGCAAATCCGGCAAATAAGTGCCAATCCAGTTCGTCGGGTTCGATGCAGAAAGCGGAACGGGGCGAACAGTCCCTATAATTTCCAGATTATAGGCCGCGTCGGGGTAAGGGCCAACCCGGATACTCTGATCGGTCATCATCGCGAAGTATTGAGGAACGCCCGCCACGCCCCCTTGTGCCGGGGCAGTCCCATAGGTCTGATTGAGGAACGCCATGCTCTGAATTGTCATGGGGACGCGGGACGCGAGATCTGGGTTTGTCGTTCCTGCCGGCGTAATCACGTTGATGTCGCTCAAAACATTGAAAATCGGGTTTAGGGCGCTCAAATCCACGTCGCGAGACGCCGTAGAGCATACCAGAGTTGAGTTAGTCGTGACCGTATTCAACAGATTAAGTTCGCGTGTGATCCTATCCGTCGCATAGTCGATGCAAGATGGAAGATTGCTGACAAACTTTGGGTCGGTTGCATTAAATTGGCTCAGAAGCGCCAATTCCGTCGTGAAAGTATCGTATGTCAGGCTCATTTCGACATTATACCGGGAAATTACGCGCCAAATTGAACAAATTCTGCATCTGTGGCGTCGAATAACCCAATGTAGGCTGCAAAAACCCAGTAATAAATGGATCGGATAGGCTAGTTATGTATCCGTGAGTCCATGCTATATTATAAGAATTGGTTATATCGGATGTGAGAGCTTCTGTCACGCTGACCAATACACCTTGATCGGCTAACGCCGCGACCAACTGACGCATCGAGATATACCCAGACGATGGAAGATTGAGCGTATAGTTGATGAATGTCGCGATCTGACTCGTGGTCGAACGTACCCCGATCCAAGGTGTGGCCTCGGTGGGACCCTGTTGATACAACCATACGAGTTCGCCGCCATTGAGAGCTAGCGCAACGGGCAGTTCGTCTAATGTGGTGCCGGCCATCAGTCAGGGTTCCCCGGCATCAGCATGACTGTAATACCATCCGGCATCGTCATTTCCGAACCATCGCCGCCAAGCCCCGCATTCGATGCATTGCCCCCTAAATCGCTGCTTAAATCGCTGTTAAAGTCGCTACCTCCAGGATACGCGGAAGATCCGAGCGAAGGCAGGCACATGATGTTCGATTCTTGATAGCTGAACCCGGTTGTCGTGAACGGTTCGGGCCGCGCGTTGAAGATCGGCAGCGGATCAGGCGAGAGTATCTTCGCCTGTAGCTGCGGATTTGGTACGTCGAGACAACGGTTGCAAACTAGGATGCGAAGGTTTTGGAGCAGGAGCCCTTGGAACTCGAACTGCCAGCGTAATTTGTAATGGTTGGTCGGTATGCCACAACGATCGCAGACCCCCGCCGCTCTTGGCGATCTCGAACTTACGCTAACTCTGGCGTGCGGCCTCCAAGCCACTTCAGCGCCAATAGCTCGACGTGACAGGAGCAATATAGAGCGGCACATTCTCCCCGAGTTGCGTGAACATCAGAGTTACCGCCTTCGTTGCGTCGGCGTCCCTCGCCCCTTCCAGGTCCGGCTTGTAAATTCTCGCCATCCGATGCGCCAGGCCGGCAACGTAGGCGTCCAGACACAGATACATGATCTGCGGCGTAGAGGCATTCGTCGTTATGGCATCTTGTGGCTGAGTGAACCTGTAATAGCTCAGTGTGGGCTCAGAGCCATCAGGAACTGGCCAAAGCGTGAAGGTCGGCGCGATTAGCCGGTCAAACCAGAAAGAGGTCGGATCGCCTTGGCCTAGCTTATTCGGCATCGACGCATATTCTGTGCGGCTTAGCGGAGAAATGATGCGATCCGAGGTTGTGCCGTCTCCGTTGGGCGTCGAGATATAAACGTCGAGCATCATGACGGTATTCGCAGGAACCGAATAGGTCGCGGTTCCCGTCACCAGATTGACGGTCTGTAGATCAACCGTCCAGAGCAACGGGCCAAGGTTGGCCCATTGAACCTGCATCAGGTTCGTTTCAGTCCGCGCATCGGCGAAGTGTTCGGTTAGAAGTTCCGCCCGATGAATGCCAATACGCCGGAATGCGGCGACAACCAGTTCCCCGGTTGACGGGCCGAACGTGTAGGCTCCGCTGTTTGCGCCGACAGATGGCATATGTCTAAGCCGTCGCGCTCAAATGCTGAACTGCCGTCATCCTCACATAGCCGGGGTTCGTGTTGCTATTGAGGAGAACGCGCATATAAAGCGGCGTCTGAGGGAATCCATAGCTTGCTGAGAGGGTCTGATTTATTAGGCCTCCAGAGGCCGCGTCCCACGTAACTACAGACCTCGCGATCGGATTTCCATAGCTCGCGGGATCATCGTTTGTAGTTTCGACGGTGTAATTTACCGTACCCGAGGCAACGGCTTGAATATTGACGGTCCCCATCGCGAAGGTGTCGAGATTGATCCATTGCGAGGAAGCGACGCCATTCGTCCCGACGCTGATCGTCCCGGCAGTCGCGCCAGAAACCGAAACATGCGTCACCGTCAGATAATCGAGAACCGTGTAAACCGGCGTTCCGCTCGATCCTCCGATCAACGTTTCTGAGATTGGTACACCGGCCCAATCCGTTCCCGAGATCGAAATGGTCAACCCGGTATCCGTCCCTGATGACGTGAACAACACGCGCCGTGCGGTATCCAAGGTCGCCAATCCCATAGCGCCGACCGTAACCGTCGAGGCCGTGTTGCCCGAGGGAGTGATGCTTAGGATGGATTTATAGCTATTGGCCGACGCCGAGACGCCGGCATTTGCCCCCGAGATCGTCTCACTCAGGGCCGCATTGTTTCTGTCCATCCCGATGACAGCCCAAGTCAGGGCGTTATCGTTTCCAGCCGACGTGATATAAATCGGGCTGATGACAGGAAGAACAGCGATAACGGCCCCAGCGACGCCAGACGTTGGCGCAGCAAAGCGCGCCTGCTTCAAAGCACCATTGATGATTAATGCCGTCGCCGCCGTACCATTTTGAGAAAGGCAGATATTATTCGCAACCGCGCCACCAGCCGCCCCGTTGAGCGCCAGTGCGCCGGCCGCGATTGGAGATTGCGCAAGGGCGATATTCGTGGCGGTCGGGGCAACTAGTGGCCCGACTTGAACTACCCTTGGCTGCATTGTATCAGTTCCTTAAACGGGGCCGCCGTTGCATCGCTTGTGAAGATGTTCCAGCGTCTCCGCCAGACGCGCCTTTTTGGCAAGAGCCGGATTGTCGGCGTGCTCCGCCTTCATGATCTTGCTCTGGGGGATGATGTCGCCCTTCGGGATGTGCAGGCTCCTGTGCAAGGAACCTTTGTTTTTTACCGCGCCGGCGATCCAGTTACCACTCATTCGGGTATTCCCTTATGATAAGGCCGCGACGCGGTTTCCCGGTCGCGGCCAACCCGTCAGACAGCATCGGGCGAGGAATACCGCCCAGCGGGATCACATATCGTCGGTGCGATGCTCTTTCGCGCCGCTCACCGTATGAGCGCTCGACAGCGGCGACTTGTCAGAACCAACACGGCCGCCGTCTTTGCGCTTCTTGCGGTCAAGGCGCATCTTGGGCGAGCAGCCCTCGACCTTGCCGCCATCGGCGCGCTTCTTGACGCGACCGCCCTTTTTTCGCTCGTCGGCTTCGTCCTCGACATTATTCTTCGGGGTGTAATCCTGCGTCTTGCCGGACCCCTTGGATTCGGCTTCGCCGTCCTTGTCATTCCCGACGCTACCGCCGGCTTTCTTATGACGCATCTTGCTCATTGTGATGCTCCTTACCAAGCGGTAAACTGGTTGTTCCCGAGAAGGGCGGCTTGTCCGAACGCCGCCGGCTGCGGCCTCTGCGACACGATCAATCGAAGCGTGCCACTGGACGCCGTTTGAAGCGCGTAGGTTCCGCGCACGTCGCCGGTCGCGCCAGTCGGCGCAGTCAACACCGCCGCGAGATACCCCGTCGCCGAAGCAATCTCCGCATTGTTGAACATCATCGACGTATCGAAGTCCGCGCCGATCTGGAAATTATCCGACCGAAGTGGAAAGCCGATGACATCCTGCGTTCCGACAGAGTAATTGCCGGTTCCGTCCGTGACCGAAGGCGTCACGCTCGAAATGTATTTGAACGCCTTCTTGCCATTCGTCGTCGTCGCGGACGTTCCGACCGTGGTAATAACCTCCGTCATCCCGTAGCCATAGACATCGAGGCCGTTCACGGTGAAGGTCTGCACCACCTGAGAGGTCGTGGAAACGATCTTGACCGCCCGCGAGATCATGTCGCCAGGGTTCCAAAGTTGAACCGTCCCGGCAGGACCGAATGGGATCGTCGAGAACGGAACCCCATTCGCCACGATGTTGGTGAACAACCCCGTTAGGGTATCGCCGGAGATCGCCGTCGTCGCCGCCGCGCTCAGAAGATACGTCCCCAAGCCGCCAAAGCCGCTGCCCTGGCCGTTCCAAGCGCCGCCGATAACGTAAGTACCGGTTGGCAGATAACCGGCGTTGGTGGCGTCCTTAAGCACCATGCCGGGGCAAAGCTGGTTATAGCAATGGCCGCCGGCCGCATTGACCGCTGTAACGGTCATCACATTGGAGCCGAGGGCAATCGTCGCCACAACCGATGCGACAGCCGGATCAAGCTTTAGCAGACCAGAGGCGACCGCCGCCGTATCTGGCCGCATGATGCTGACGCCAACAGCCACTCCATCAGCATTGGCGGACGCCAGTGTCATAGGCGTGCCGCCAACCGTATGAGCCGCCGCTGCGATGATCGTGGACGATAGCGTCATCGGAATGGCGTTGATGGTGTTGGACCTAACCGAGTCCTCCCATCCCGCCACTACCGACCCGAAGTTCTGCCCCGGCTGATACCCGTAATAGAGGCGCGGATCAAGAAGCGCCGTTCCGGGGAACAGCGACGGGGCCGCTTCCGGGTTAATGCCAGGCGATGCAGCGCCGCCCGAGATTTCCGTGAACCCCACAACCAAGGGGCCAGAATGTGCCGTGATGGACATGCGTAGGCTCCTTTCTTAAGAGGTCGGGAAGGAACCGTAGATCGCCCGCCAATCTTGATAGCTAAAACTAAAGCGTTCGTAGCCTTTCACCAACAAGTTGTCGGTATAGAAGTCCACGAACATATCCATCTCGAACGACACGCGCTGGAGATAGGTCAACCCCTGCGTATTGGTGAGCAGGAACCATGCGAAGTTCGAGGTCAGGTAGTCGTTGACCATGTGGCCTTCGGGAAGGCCTCCGGCCGTCGACAGGATCGCGTTGACGTCGTTGTCCGCCGTGCCGGGCCGAAGCTCGGTCTTGACCAGGCGGATCGCGACCGGCTCGAGCGTCGGGTTGACGACGAGCTTGCGCGCCCTGCCCTGGATGTTCAGGCCGGCGTTGTCGCGCCAGGTCTGCCGGATCGTGGTCATCGCCGAGAGCAGCGAAGCCTCGTTCAGGTCCTGGGCGACGGACGGGATGTTGGC
>Ga0134126_10003631_pt1 | contig 19341 bp, 21 predicted proteins | sample KB31752_FD_96881 | JGI IMG/M metagenome (GOLD analysis project Ga0134126, IMG submission 96881) | Terrestrial soil microbial communities with excess Nitrogen fertilizer from Kellogg Biological Station, Michigan, USA - KB3-175-2 | ecosystem: Environmental > Terrestrial > Soil > Unclassified ...
ACGAGGAGGGGCTCATCATCCGCGCCATCGGCGACGTCATCGCCTTCTGCCCGCCGCTGGTGATTTCCTCGGCCGACATCGACGAGATGTTCGACCGCTTCGGCCGCGCGTTGGGGCGGCTCGCCTGATGGCCGGCGAAATCCTCAACGCGGCGGCCACGGTCATCGCCTCGATCGTGCGCACGCCGGAAGCCGAGCGGGTGCAATTCGAGACGCTCGACGGCGTGGCGCGCTGGCTCATCGGGCCGGCGCGGCGGGAGGCGTCGTTCGCGCGGGTGATCGATGAATTTTCGTGGCGGCTGACGGCGGCAGGCATCGGCTTGCTGCGCGTCGGCGTCAACACCTCGACGCTGCACCCGCAGTTTATCGGCGCCACGTATCACTGGTGGAAGGACGAGGGCGAAACGCGCAAGATCATGATTATGCATGAGGTGCTCGACATCGTGCCGCTTGCCGACAATCCCATTTTGCAGGCCCGCGGCGAGGGCAAGACGATCCGGCGGCGCCTCGACGCCGAAGGCGCGGTGCTCGATTTCACCGTGCTCGGCGATCTCAAGCGGCGCGGCGGCACGGATTACCTGATCTTTCCCGTCGAGAGCCCGTTCGGCTTCCAGCCGCATGTGATGACTTACGTTTCGGATGCGCCGGGCGGTTTCCGGCAGGCCGAGATCGACGTGCTGACCGGCCAAATCCGTCGCGGCAGCGGCGAGCGCATCTCGGCGGCGATCTGGTCCTCGGACTTGCGCGGCTTCACCGCCTTCTCCGACCACGCGCCGAGCGAGCGCGTCATCGCCGTGCTCAACGAACTGTTCGATTTGCAGGCGCGCGCCATCCATGCGCACGGCGGGGAAATCCTCAAGTTCGTCGGCGACGGGGTGCTGGCGATCTTTCCTGCGGCGACCGCGCAGGAGGCGCGCGAGGCCACCCGCCGCGCCATCGCCGCAGCGCGCGAGACGCTCGCGGCGGTCGCGGCGCGGCAAGCGGCGCCGGACGAGGCGCCGATGCCGCTCGTCGTCGCGCTGCATTTCGGCGAGGTCACTTACGGCAATATCGGCTCGGCCGACCGCGTCGATTTCACCGTCATCGGCCCCGCCGTCAATCTGGTCAGCCGCATCGAGGCGGTGGCGAAGGCGCGCGACCTGTCGCTGATCGTCTCCGACGATTTCGCCTGCGCCCACGGCTATTGCAGCGAGTTGCCGAGCCTCGGCGCGTTCGAACTGCGCGGGCTCGACAAGCCGCACGAGCTGTTCGCGCCCGCGCCTTGAACCCCTAGCTCGCGAGCGCCGCCGCGCTCGACGCCCCGGCCAGCGCGTCGCGCAGCGCCTGCTCTTTCTGGCGGTCGAGCGAGGTCTTCAGCACCAGGCCGCCTGTGCCCTTGAGCGCGTCGAGCACCTTGTCGGTCGTCATCTTGCGCACCAGCAGGAACAGCGCGGCATCGCCGGGCTTCAGCGCCGAAGCGATCTGCTTGGCGACATTGTCGTCGATGCCGAGATCGGTCAGCGCGCCCGACAGCGCCCCCGCGCCGGCGCCGAGCGCCGCGCCGGCCAGCGGCATCAAGAAGATCGTGCCGACGATCGCCCCCCACAGCGCCCCCATCATCGCGCCCGAGACGGTGGTGTGGATGAGTTGGTTGAGCTTGACGTGCCCGCCCTCCTGCATCACCGCGATGACGGCGTCGCCGACCTCAATCAGGTACTCCGATTGCAGCTCCAGGATTTTCTTGCGCATCTCCTCCGCGCGGGCTTCCGAGGAATAGGTGATGACGATCAGATCTTCCATTTTGGCGGCTCCCTTTGCGAGGACAGGTCTCGCACGCGAAAACGACGGCCTCGTGAGCCGGCGGCGCGGGCGCTATTCGCAGTAGCGGCGATCGCGAAAAACGAAGCAGCGGTCGCGCGTCGGCCCGGCGACAGGCGCGAGCGGACGCCGCCACGGGTGCATCGGCGCCTCGAGCCGGATGCGCACATATCCCGGCGGCGCGGCCGCCTTGTCGCCGCTGCGCTTGGCGATGTGGCATTTGCCGTCAGCGCCGGCGCGGAACGTGATTTGCGTCGCGCAATCCGCACAGAACAGCGATTTCGGCGCCAGACAGATCAGCGCCGCGGGCGCGGCGACGGCGGGCGCCGCAAGGCCGACCAGGACGGCAAGGACAAAGGCGAAGCCGATGGTCTTCATTCGCAGTACCTGTTGCCGCCGAAGACGAAGCAGCGCTTGCCTGCCCCGGAGGACTGGCCTTCGGCGCGCGCCCGGCGGGGCGCCGTCGGCGCGGCGGCCTCGCGTTGGGCGCGGGACGCCGGCGTCACCGTCGCCCGGCGCGGCTCGCAAATCCCGCTCTTGGTCATCAGTTCGCCGCGACCGCAACCCTTGCGCGCACAACGACCCCGCGCCGCCCGCTCACCTGCGGGACATTCAAGCGGGCAGAATCCGGCCGGGCGCTGCTTCAACAGGTTGATCAGCGCCTGATCCGGCGCCAGATCGCTGCTGCCGAGACGTGCGTAGTGCGCATATTTGGCGACGCCCTCGCGATATGCCGCTGCGGCGGGACGTTCGCCGACGAAGCATCCCATCCGTCGCAGCTCCGTCAGGATTTCCGGCTGTAGGTCGGGGCTCGGGACGACGGCCGCGGGCGAGTGCGGCGGCGGCTCGGCCACCGCGACGCGCTTCGCCTCGACCGGCGCGGGCTTGGCGGCGCCCACCCCCCGCGCCACGGGAAGCGGCGATGCCGGGATCGCCGGTTTGACGTCCGCGACGGCGACTTCCGGCGCCTTCTCGGCCATGCGCTCGACGAGTTCGAGCCGAGTGCGGGCATCGGGGGCGTAGAAGCTGGTAGGGTAGCGCGCCAGGAAAGCCCTCAGCGCGGCGGCGCCGCTGCTTTTGCTTTCGCGCAGCCGCGCCCACGCCGTCCGATCGGTTTCACCCTGGTTGAGATAAAACTCCGGCGCCATGGAGATCGAGAGCTCTGGTGACTGCCGACCATCGGTCGACGCGAACACATCCTCCTCGACGTGCCGGAACAACACGCCGACTTCGACCCCCGGCACGGCCAGCTCCTTCAGGAACGCCTGCGAAAACGGACTGTTGCGGCCGAGGCCGTCGTGCGCGACATCGTCGGCCTGGGTCGAATAGACGATGACCATGCCGTTGGTGCGCTCCGGCGGCGCCAACCCCTGGGTTCTCGGCAGATCGCGCGTTTTGGCGACGATCGAGCGAGCGAACTTCTCCGCCAGCGGATTGTCGCGGCAGGAATCGAGCACAAGGATCTTGACGCCCTTCGATTCTTCGAGCGCCGCCTTTACGTCATCCACCGAGGTCATTTCGTAGCGCAGGCTGATCTCGTCCCTCAACACCGCGTCGACCGGCATCACGTAATTGCGGCCTTCGTACTGCATGCCATGACCGGCGTAGTAGAACAGCGCCGCGTCGGCGCCGCGGGCGTCGCGTGCGAATTGCGCCAGCGCCGTGTCGAACGCGCGCTTGCCGGCGTCCCTCAACAGCGTGACTTTGAAGCCGAGCGCGCCGAGGCCGCGGGTGACGTCTTCGGCGTCGTTGGCGGGATTGACGAGTTGAGGCGTGTTGGCGTAGCGGCCGTTGCCGATCACCAGTGCGACGCGCGCATCGGCCAGGGCGGCGGCAGGGAGCGCCGTCAGCAACAAGACGAGAAGCCATCGGACCCAAAGCGGCGGCATGAGTCAATAATCCATGTCGACGTCCACGATGTTGCGGACGTCCGCAACCCTCAATCTTTACGGTCCGCCCTGTGCCTCGCCCCGGCGCGGCGAGCTGTCATCGAATCTGGCAGGACTCTTGCGTGACCTGCGGCAGGGAGAAATGCGTCCATTCGTGCGTCAAAGCGCTCTTGCCCAATATATCGGAGAACCCGGGCTTCAGCCGATATTCCACCTTCAGGTCGCAGCGATCCCCGCGCGTCGTGATGACCATGATCGTGAGGTGCTGGGGATAGTTCAGCGTGCGCTCCAGCCGATTGGGTCCAGCGACCCGCCAAGTCGCGCGGCCGGCGCTCTTGCCGAGTTCGCGGTCGTGCTCGACCGAGCGCGACTGGTTGCGGCTGGACGTCTGCGTCCATTGCTCATGCACCGAGTTGCGGCCGGAGAGCGTGATGTGGACGCGCCGCGTCCATGTGACGGGGGCGCAATTACAGCCCAGCCGTTGGTGCGTTTCCGTGTACGCGGCGTCGATGACCGTCGTCGCCGCGAAGGCGGGCCAAGCGGCCCCAAGCAGAAACGCGGCCAAGGCGAAGTCGGCGAAAACCGAGGATTTGGCCATCCGCACCTCCCGCTTGACGCGGGCATCGCGCAAAACCGCCCCAGCGGCCGCGCCGCCGCAATTCTGCATCGATCCGACGCGCGGCGCAACCGCGCCTCAGTCCCCCATGTCCCAGATCTCGGCGCTCGCCCCCGCCAACTCGCGCACCCGCGCCTCGTCGGCGGCGAACTCACGCGCCGCGCCCTCATAGACGATGCGGCCGTCGTCGAGCACATAGGCGCGGTCGGCGATCTCCACCGCCGCGCGCACGTTCTGCTCGACGAGCAACACCGACACGCCCTCCCGGCGCGCCGCGACGATGATGCGGAACACATCCGCGACGATGAGCGGCGCCAGCCCCTGGCTCGGCTCGTCGAGCATCAGCAGCTTCGGGTTCAACAGCAGCGCGCGGGCGATCGACAGCATCTCCTGCTCGCCGCCGGAAAGCTGGCTGCCCTTGTTGGCGCGCCGTTCCGCAAGGCGCGGGAACGCCTCGTAGACCCTGGCCAGCGTCCACGGCCCGGCACGCTCCACCGGCACGCGCAGGTTCTCCTCGACCGTCAGATTGGCGAACACCCGCCGCCCTTCCGGCACGTAGCCGACACCCATCGCCGCGATGCGGAACGGCGGCTGCCCCGTGGTCTCGGCGCCGAACATTTCGACGTGGCCCTGACGCGGCCGCACAAGGCCGATGAGGCTCTTCAAGGTCGTGCTCTTGCCGGCCCCATTGCGGCCGAGCAGCGCAACGATCTCGCCCTCGCCCACTTCCAGCGAGACGCCGTGCAGGATGTGGCTCTTGCCGTAATAGCTGTGCAAATCCTCGACCGCGAGCGCGCTCATTTCGCCGCCTCGCCGAGATAGGCGCGCTGCACGGTCTCGTCGGCGGCGATCTCTTGCGGCGTGCCCTGCGCCAGCACGCGGCCCTCCGCCAGCACCATGATGCGATCGGCGAGGTTGAACACCACGCGCATGTCGTGCTCGATCAGCATGATCGTCAGGCCTCCGTCGCGATGCAGGCGGCGCACCAGCCGCGCGACATCGTAGGTCTCCTGGTCGCCCATGCCGGCGGTCGGCTCGTCGAGCAGCAGCAGGCGCGGCCTCAGCGCCAGCGCCATCATGATTTCGGCGGCGCGCTGGTCGCCATGACTCAGCGCGCCGACCAGGATGTTGCGCTTGGCGACCAGATTGCCGGTTGCCAGCAATTCGTCGATGCGCTCGTTGACGTAGCGGCGCGCCGGCGCGCTGAGCCACGGCGCCAAGCCGTAGCCCGCGGCGCGCTCCACCGCCACGCGCAGATTGTCGGTGACGCTGAGTTCGGGGAAAATCTCGGTGATCTGGAACGTGCGCGCCATGCCGAGGCGCACGCGGGCCTCCGGCGGCAGCTTCGTCACGTCTTGATCCTCGAACCGCACCGCGCCCGCGCTCGGCGCGAACAAACCGCTGATGAGGTTGAAGAACGTCGTCTTGCCAGCGCCGTTCGGGCCGATGATGGCGCGCAATTCGCCGGGCTCGACGCCAAGCGAAACGTCGTCGATCGCCGTCAGTTTGCCGAAGCTTTTGCAGACGCCCTCGACCTTGAGCAGGCTCATGCCGCGCTCCCGCGCGACAGCACGCCGACCAGCCCGCGCGGGAAGAACCGCACCACCAGCACGAACACCAGCCCGATCAGGAACATCCAGTTGTCGGTGTGGCTCGACAGGTAGTCCTGCAACGCCACGAAGATCGCCGCGCCAAACAATGGCCCCCAGAACGAGCGCATGCCGCCCATCACCGCCATGATGACGAGATTGCCAGACAGATTGTAATGCAGCGCGCGTGGATCGATGAAATTGTTGAGCAGCGCATAAAGCGTGCCGGCGACCGAGACGAAGAAACAGGAAATGACGAACGACAGCCAGACGCGGCTGTCGATCGCCAGGCCGAGAAAGCGCGCGCGCCGCTCGTTCTCGCGGATGGCGATCAACGAACGCCCCAGCGGCGAGGCGATCAGCCGCGCCATCGCCGCCACGCAGATGATGAAGACGACGAGCGCGAAATAGTAGAACGCCTTGTCGTTCTGCTCGATTTTGAGCTTGGCGAAGCCGAAATCGATCGGCACGCGCCGCCACCCCGTCAGCCCGTCGTCGCCGCCCGTCACCTGATTCCAGCGCAGGGCGATGAAATAGAACACTTGCCCGAAGGCAATCGTCACCATGGCGAAATAGACGCCGCGGCGGCGCGCAATCAGCGCGCCGATCACCGCCGCCGCGAGCGTGGCGACGACGATCCCCAGCGCCATCGCGGGCAGCGTGCCCCAGCCAAAATACTTGATCGCCATCGCCGCGCCATAGCCGCCAAGGCCGAAATAGGCGGCGTGGCCGAATGACAGGATGCCGGTGTAGCCGAGCAGGAAGTTGAGCGACATCGCCGCCAGCCCCATCACCACGATGCGGCTCGCCAGTTCCGTATAGCCGCCAATCGCCGCCATCCAGTAAGGCATGGTGGCGAGCGCGGCGATCACCGCGATATCGAGCGCCCGGGCGCGCGTCAAACTATCCTCCCCTCTTCGCCGAGCAGGCCGCGCGGCCTGAGCAACAGCACCAGGCCCATCATCACGTAAATGACCGCCTCCGACGCCGCCGGCCAAAACACGGTGGTCAGCCCGGAGACGACGCCGATCAGCAACCCGCCGAACAGCGTGCCGACCAGGCTTCCGAGCCCGCCGACGATGATGGCGACGAAACTCGGCATGATGAGCCCATCGCCGATCGTCGGCTCCAGTCCCAATTGCCCCGCCGCCAGCACCCCCGCCAGCCCGGCGAAATAGACTCCGAGACCGAAGTTGAGGCTGCGCAGCAACCGCGTGTTGACGCCGAGGGTGGAGACCGTCTCCAGATCGCGCGTGCCGGCGCGGATGCGCATGCCGAGCCGCGTATAGCCGAGCACGCCAAACAATCCCGCCACCGCCACGACGACGATGAGGATCATGAACAAGCGATAGCCGGTGAGGAAGAAATAATCGTTCGACAGCGACGACATCAGCCACGTCGGGGCCTCGAACGGCAGGCTCTGCGGCCCCCAGACATATTTGACGCCGTCCTCCAACATATAGGCCAGGCCAAACGTCAGCAGCAGGCCATAAAGCGGGTCTCGGCCGTAAAGCGGCCGGATCAGCAGGCGCTCGACGACCAGCCCGACCACGCCGGTGAGGATCGGCGACAGCACCAATGCGCCCCAGAAGCCGACATAGGGGATCAGCGCGTAGGCGAAATAGGCGCCCAGCGCGAGAAAACCGCCGTGGGCGAAATTGATGACGCCGCTGAGGTTGAGGATCAGCGACAGGCCGAGGGCCATCAGCGCGTAAAAGGCGCCGACGATCAGCCCATTGAAGACGTTGAACAGAATAAGTTGCGTCATCAGCAGATCGAGGGCCACCGCAGACAAAAAACGAGGGCGCGCGACCGGCGCGCCCTCGAACGAATGGCAGGCGCGCCGGCCTTTAGGTCGGCCAGGTCATCTTGCAGCCGCTTTCCTCAAGCGTGCCGGAGATGGCGACATCGGCGCCGTTGACGAGCGTCTTCACATCAAACAGATCGTCCGGCGCCGAGCCCTTCGCCTTCGCCAAGCCGACGTATATGGTGTCCAGAAGCTGGTTCTGATTGGCGCGATAATACGCCTTGTTGGGTCCGAGCGCGACTTCCGGCGGCAAGGCGAAATCCTGTAGCGCCTTGGCGATGTCGAGCGCCTTCAGCGATTTCGCCTTCTCGGCGCCGAGCGCGCAGGTCCAGCCGCCGACATATCCGAACCAATGGCGCGCCGTCGGCACGCGGCCGGTCTTCTTCTTGATGCCAGCGACGAAGGCGTCGAGATGCGGCACGTTCGGCTGGTTCCAGTACCACTCCAACAACCAGGTGCCGATGCGCGCCTCCGTCGGCAGGCCCTCCAGCACTTCGAGCTCCATCAGCGCGCCGGCGAGATGGAATTTTTTGTCCAGGCCGAACTGCACCGCCTGCTTGAGGGCGTTGATCAGATCGTTGCCGGCGACCAGGAACAAAATCACGTCCGGCTTGGCCGCCTGCGCCTTGATGAGATAGGACGAGAAGTCCACCGTGCCGAGCGGCGCCAGGTCGCCGCCGATGCGTTCGCCGCCGAGCTTCTTGATCGCCGTGATGAGCCCGGCTTCGACCGTGTGGCCATAGGCGTAGTCAGGCGTGATGTAATAGAATTTCTTGCCATAGGACTTGACCAGCGCCGACGCGACGGCGTTCGCCTCCATCGCCGTCGTGTTGCAGACGCGGAAAACATTCCAGTGGCAGGATTTGCCGGTGACGGCGTCGGTGTGTCCGCCTGGATCGATATGCAGGACGCCCTTTTCGTTCGAGACCCCCGCCATCGCCAGCGCCAAAGCCGAATTGACGTTGCCGAGCAGGAAATTGACGTGATCGCTGTCGATCAGCTTGCGCGATTTTTGCACCGCGGTGCCGGCGTCGCCGCTGGTCGAGTCCTCGATGATGAGTTGAGCCTGCCGGCCGAGAATGCCGCCCTTGGCGTTGATCTCCTCGACGGCCAACTGGCAGCCGATCGACTCGTTCTTGCCGAAAGCGGCATAGGTGCCGGTGAGCGGGTTGGCCATGCCGAGCTTGACCACGTCGGCGGCGCGGGCGGGGATAATATAGGGACTGGCGACAGTCGCTGCGCCTACGGCCAGAGCGGTTTTGACAAAAGTCCGGCGATCAACGACCGGCGCGAGCGTCTCATTCGGCACGCTGCATCCTCCCAATTCGGATCTTGAAGACTTCGGAGCCTTCGTCCTTTGACGGTGGCACTATCGGCGCTCGATCGGCGGTCCGTCAAGACGTTTCCCGAGCCTTGTGATGTGGCGATAATTTTAAAGCATGAGCGCGTTGCGACGCCAGCGGCCGCATCCACGGCATCTGCGCGTGCGAATATTGACCAGGGCGTCGCCGAAGGGGCTTGCGGAATTCCTAAGACGTACATAAACATATCTTTATGTCTCACTTTCGCTCCCCTCACCCAGCGGCCGACCTCTCTTTCGACTCGTTGCTCGACGCGCTGGAGGCGGCCGGCGAAGTCACCCGGCTGCGTCTCATCGGCCTGTTGTGCGAAGCCGAGCTTACGGTCAGCGAACTCGTCGGCATCCTCGGCCAGTCGCAGCCGCGCATTTCGCGCCATCTCAAGCTGCTGGTCGACGCCGGGCTTGCCGAGCGCCATCGCGAGGGCGCCTGGGCGTTCTTCCGCCTCGCCGAGCCCGGCGGCGCGCTGGCGCGCGACCTCGTCGCCCGCGTCGTCGACGACGATCCGACGCTGGCCTCCGACCGCGCCCGGCTCGACCTCGCCCGCGAGGCGCGGCGCAAGCAGGCGGCAGCCTATTTCGCCGCCCAGGCCGCCGATTGGGACCGCATCCGCGCCATGCATGCCCCGGATGCGCAGGTTGAAGCGGCGATCCTCGATCTCGTCGGCGACGCGCCGCTCCAGTCGCTGCTCGATCTCGGCGCCGGAACCGGGCGCATGCTCGAACTGTTGGCCCCGCTCGCCGTCCGCGCCGTCGGCGTCGATCTCAGCCCGGCGATGCTCAATCTCGCCCGCGCCCGCATCGGCGAGCGCGGCCTGCGCAATGTCCAGCTTCGCCAGGGCGACATCTACGCCCCGCCGGTCGAGCGCGGCGCCTATGACCTCGTCGTCATCCATCAGGTGTTGCACTTCCTCGACGATCCCGGCCGGGCGCTCGCGGAGGCCGCGCATTTGCTGCGGCCGGGCGGCCGCCTCATCGTCGTCTATTTCGCCGCCCACGAGGAGGAGGCGTTGCGCGAGCATTTCGCCCACCGCCGCCTCGGCTTCAGCGGCGAGGAGATCGCCCAACTGATGAAAGAGGCGGGCCTGGACCTCGCCGAGACGCGCCGCGTCGCCCCCGCGCCGGGCGAGACCGGCAAACTCACCGTCGTCGTCTGGCTGGCGCGCGATCCGCGTTTCATCTCCGACGATCTCACCCATTCCACGCGCGAGTTCGCCTGATGTTGCCTGCGCCGCCCCGTCTCAGCCGCTCCGGCTCGCAGATCCGCGCCTCGTTCGAGTTCTTCCCGCCAAAGTCGCAGGAGATGGAGGCGACGCTGTGGGAGGCGATCACGCGGCTGGAGCCGCTGAGCCCGGATTTCGTCTCCGTCACCTATGGCGCCGGCGGCTCGACGCGGGCCCGCACCCACGCCACGGTCGAGAAGATCGCGCGCGAAACCTATCTGCGCCCGGCCGCCCACCTCACCTGCGTCGGCGCCTCGCGCGGCGAGGTCGACGACGTGATCCGCGAATATTGGGACGCCGGCGTGCGCCATATCGTGGCGCTGCGCGGCGATTCCGCCGGCGGCGTCGATGCGCCGTATGTGCCGCACCCGCAAGGCTATCAGCGCACCGAAGATCTGGTGGCGGCGATCAAGCGCATCGGCGATTTCGAGGTTTCCGTCACCGCCTATCCCGAGAAACACCCGCAAAGCCCGACGCTGCTGCACGACATCGACATGTTGAAGCGCAAGATGGACGCCGGCGCCGATCGCGCCATCAGCCAATTTTTTTTCGATAATTCAGTGTTTTTACGCTATCTCGATGTTGCAGCGGCGGCCGGGGTTACGATACCCATTGTGCCGGGAATCGTGCCGGTGCAGAACTTCAAGCAGACCACGGGGTTCGCCAAGCGGGCGGGGGCGAGTGTGCCGGCATGGCTGGCCGACCGCTTCGAGGGGCTGGAAGACGACGTGACGACGCGCCGCTTGGTGGCCGCGGCGGTGTGCGCCGAACAGGTCGTCGACCTTATTGACCGCGGCGTCTCCGAGTTGCATTTCTACACGATGAATCGCGCCGATCTCGTCTACGCGATCTGCCATCTCGTCGGCTTGCGGCCACGCGGACAGACCGTCGAGCTTCCCGCTGTGATCTCCCGCGCCGCTTGGTGAAGATCAGCCGTTGCCGACACCGACCCGCATATTGCTGATCGACGACGCCGAGCCGGATCGGATGGCGATTGGCGCTGCGCTCGCCGGTTCGAATCTCAACTACACACTGATCACGCGCGCCGACGCCGTCTCCGGCTTGGCGACGGCGAGCGCCGAGCCCTTCGATTGCGTGCTGCTCGACGGCGGCTTGCCCGGCGTCGACCTGCCCACTCTGTTGACCCGTCTCGCCTCAGCCGAGGGCGGCTCGCAGGCCGTCATCGTGCTGACCGGCGAGAGTGAGCCGGGCGACGCTTTGGCGCTGCTCAGCGCCGGCGCACTCAGTTCGCTCAGCCGCAGCGAGGCCAGCCCGTATAATCTCGCCCGCGCCATCCGCTACGCCAAAGCGCGGCACGGCTTCGTCGTCGCCTTGCAGGCCGCCCGGCAGGACGCCGAGGCCAAGTCGCGCGCCTTCGATCGGCTGAACCGGCAGACGACGCTGATCCTGTCGATCCTCGCCCACGATCTGCGCAACCCTTTCCAGACGCTGCTCGGCATGAGCCGGTCGCTCGCCGAATCCGCTAGCGCCGGCGATCCCCACGCGCTGGCGCGACGCGCCGCCGGCGTGTACGAAGCCGCCAATCAGGCGCATGGCCTGATGGAGAGCCTGTTCGCCTGGGCGAGCCTGCATATGGGCGCCCGCGCCGAGCCGGCGCCGATCGCGGTCGCGACTTTGTTCGAGGATTGCCGGCGAGCCTTGCAGGAGCCCGCCGACGCCAAAGGCGTCCGGCTCATCGTCGGCGCGAGCGCCGTCAGTGTGCTGGCGCAGGAGGACGCCGCCGCCTCGATCCTGCGCAACCTCATCGCCAATGCGCTGAAGTTCACCGCCTCCGGGGGAACCGTCGCCTTGTCTGCGGAAAACCGCGGCGACAGCGTTGCGCTGGCCGTCGCCGACACCGGCGTCGGCATGAACGAGGCGCAGATCGCCGGCTTGTTCGAGCGCGAAGGCCGCTCTACCTCGACCGGCACGGCGGGCGAGCGCGGCGCCGGCCTCGGCCTGCTGCTCTGCCACGAACTGGTGGAATGGATCGGGGCGAGGCTGGAGATCGAGAGCCGCCTCGGCGCCGGGACGACGTTCCGCCTCATCCTGCCGGCGGCTTAGAGCTTCTGCGACGATGGATTCGCCGCTCACCGCAACATGCAAGGGTGAGGGGCGCCTGCGCTATACCGACGGCTCGCCTGCGCGGCGCCACCCCTCGCCCCGGCCCTCTCCCGCAAGCGGGGAGAGGGGGAAGATCAAGGGCAGCGCGAAGCGCCCTCCCAATGCCCGCACAACCGCGCGAACGCGTCCGCCATGCTGCGCACCGCGTCCTCGTCCGTGCCCTGCCCGGCAAACCAGCGCCGCGCCGGCTCGACGAAGATCGTGCGTCCAACCGCGAAACCCTTCACTTGGCGACAACCCCGCGCGATGCGGAACGCCGCGGCGAGCTCGGCCTCCGGCGCCTCCTGCCCCAGCACCATGACGCCGCGACATAGCGGATCGCCGGCCGCGATCGCCGCGTCGATCAGCGCCCAAGCGGCCGGTGTCTGCGCTTCGAGCTTCCACCAATCCGGCTTGACGCCGATCTCATAGAGGCGCGCGATCACGGCGGCGACCGTGCTGTCGCCGAGCGACCCGTGCTTGCCGGCGACGATCTCGATCAGCAATTGCCGACCGATCCGCCGCGCCGCATCGTAGAGGCGCAGAAGCTCGCGCTCCTGGCGCGCCTTCAGTTCCTCGGGATCGTCGGGGCGATAGAAGCACAGGCACTTGATGGTGTGGCTCACGGGCCATTCGATCAGCTTGGCGCCGAGCGAGCCGCCGAACTCGAAATCGAGCGGCCGCGAGCCCGGCGCCTCGACGGGCCGGCCGATCCAGAAGCCGAGTTCGTCGGCGCGAAACAACGCCTCGCGCCCGTATTTGCCATCGAGCAACATGCCGAAGCCCGGCCGCCCGTTGGCGACGCGCGCCGCCGCCTCGACCGCCAGCAGCTTGAAGCCGCTAATGCGCTCGCGCGACGTGCCGGCGTCGTCGGCGATCTGTTCGAACTGCGCGCGATGGTCGATGGCGAGCGCCATGATCTCAGCCGGCTCGGCGCGGCGCGTCGTCGCCCAGTGGATGTGGTTCAGCGCCTCGTCGTGGCGCAACGCCCGCTGCGACGAGCCGTTGTCGAGGAAGCGCCGCATCTCCGGATAGGTCGGATATTCCGCCGAGCACAGCAGCCGCGACACCGCGAAAGCGCCGCCGGCATTGGCGAAGGCGCAGCAGGTCTCCAGCGGTTCGTCGCGCAGCCAGCCGCGCAGGAAGCCCGACATGAAGGCGTCGCCGGCGCCGAGCACGTTATAGACCTCGACCGGGAAGCCCGGCCCCTTGACGCCGTCTTCAATCGAAGCCGGGATCGGGCCGGGGAACACCACGCAGCCCATCGGCCCGCGCTTCATGACAATCGTTGCGGCGCTAAGCTGGCGGATGGCGCGCAGCGCTTGCAAGGGATCGTCGATGCCGCCGGCGATCATCACCTCCTCCTCGGTGCCGACGATGAGGTTGCAGGCGGCCAGGATCGGGCGCAGGCGCAGCGAGACATTATCGGACTTGATATAGCGCGCCTCACCGGCGCCGTGGCCGGCCAGCCCCCAGAGGTTGGGGCGATAGTCGATGTCGAAGGCGACCCTGCGGCCGTGCTTTTTGGCATATTGGATCGCCAAATGCTGCGCGGCGGCGGTGTTAGCCTGCGCGAAATGCGTGCCGGTGACGACGATCGCCCTGGCGCTGGCGATATAGGCCTCATCAATGTCGCTCTCGTCGAGCGCGGAATCGGCGCAATTTTCGCGATAGAAGATGAGCGGAAAGGTCTTGTCGTCGCGGATGCCGAGCAGCACGAGCGAAGTCAGCCGCGCCGGGTCGGTCTTGATGCCCGTCACGTCGACGCCCTCGCGCTGCGCTTGCTCGCGGATGAAGCGGCCCATGTGCTCGTCGCCGACGCGGGTGATGAGGCCGCTCTTCAGGCCCAGGCGGGCCGTGCCGATGGCGATGTTGGTCGGGCAGCCGCCGACCGCCTTGGAAAAGCTCGCCATATCCTCCAGCCGGCCGCCGACCTGCGCGCCGTAGAGGTCGACCGACGAACGGCCGATGGCGATGAGATCGAGTTTGGCGTCCATCTCACGGCTCCAGCGGCGCGTCGCCGCCGCCCATGACGTTCTGGTCGAAATCGATGTTGGCCCCGGTCATCAGCCCCGATTCGTCGGAAGCGAGATAGACGCAGGCCCGCGCCACCTCATCGGGATCGATCAGCCGGCCGACCGGCTTCGCCTTCGCCGCCTCCTCCAGCCAGCCGTCCTTGGCGCCGTGGTAAGTCTTCATGATGCGGTCCTCGCCCGGCGTCGCCATGTGGCCGATATTGAGGCCGTTGACGCGGATGCGGTGGCGCACCAGCGCATGGGCGACGTTCTTGGTCAGCCCGGCCAGCGCCGCCTTGGAGGCGCTGTAGGCGGCGATGAATGGTTGGCCGCCATGGCCCGACATCGACTGGATATTGACAATCGCGCCGGCGATCTTGTCGCGCCGCATCAGGTTGGCGGCGCCCTGAATAAGGAAGAACGGCGCGCGCACATTGACGTCGAAAATCTCGTTATAGCGCTCCTCGGTGGTGTCGAGAATCGTGCCACGGTCGGTCAGTCCAGCGGCGTTGACGAGCACGTCGAGGCGGTGGAAGCGGCGGTCCGCCTCCTCGATCACCTTGCGGCAGTCGGCAACCTTGGCAAGATCGGCGCGCACGAAATAGGCCGGGCAACCACCGTTGCTAATCTCGCGCGCCACGCGCTCGCCATTGCCGGCGTTGCGGCCGCACAGCACCAGGCCGGCCGCGCCGCTGTTGGCGAATCGGCGCGCGATCGCCTCGCCGAGCCCCTGCGAGCCGCCGGTGACGACCGCATACTTGCCTTGCAGACTGCCCAAAGCGCACTCCCTCGCCTTCTTGCACGAATATGAAACAAAAATTCCATTCCGTTGTCAAGATGGAATGATTGTTCGTTTTTATGACGACGCCACGAGCTTACCACGGCGTAGCCGGCTGACACGCCTTCAGCGAGGCGCGAAGCGAAGCGTAGCCTCGAAGGGCGTTCCAGCTTGCGCCGCCGGTTGTGCGAGGCAGCGGTTGATTGCAGAACAGGCCGGGCCAACGAGCGTCCTTCGAGGCCCCTTCGGGGCTCCTCAGGATGAGGGGGTGGCGCAGACACCGCCCGCTCGGCTCGAAGGCGGGCATTGCAAGCGACCGGCGGCTGGGTATCAGTCTAAAGCGCGCGCCCAGCGGGCGGCGGAGGCGTCGTCGGCCTCCTTGGCCTCCACCCAGCCCTCGCTGCCGCCATCGGCGCGGCGCGCGCGCTTCCAGAACGGCGCGCGCGCCTTCAGATAATCCATCAGGAACTCGGCGGCGGCGAAGGCGGCGCCGCGATGCGAGGCGGCGGCGACGACGAGCACGATCTGCTCGCCGGGCCGGATCTCGCCGAAGCGGTGGATGACTCGCAAGCCCAGGAGCGGCCAGCGTGTGCGCGCCTCCTCGACGACGCGGGCGATTTCCGCCTCCGCCATGCCGGGATAATGCTCGATTTCCAACGCCGCCAAGCGCCCGCCGTCGTCGCGGCAGAGGCCGACAAAGCTGACCAGCGCGCCGACGTCGGCGCGCCCCTCGGTGAGCCGCCGCGCCTCGCCGGCGGCGTCGAAATCTTCCCGCTGGACGCTGATTTCCGAAGACATCGCCAAGCCTCAGCCCCCGGTCATCGGCGGGAAGAAAGCGATCTCACGCGCCCCGGCGATCCGCGCCTCGGGCTTGGCGTGAGCGCGGTCGAGCGCCGCATGGATGATTTTCGGGTTCTCGAACGCGTGCGCGTAACCTTCATCGCGGCGGCTGAGCCAGGCGATGAGATCGGCGACGGTGGCGACTTCGGCCGGCGGCGCGATCTCTTCCTCGGCCTTGCCGACGCGCTCGCGCACCCAGGCGAAATAGACGGCCTTCATCGGTTCACTCACCTCCGACGTGCTGGTAACTGGCCTTCATATAGTCCCAGCCGGTGTAAAGCGTTAGCATCGCCGCGATCCACAGCAGCACGACTCCGATTGTGTGCGCCCCCGGCAACGCCCGCTCGCCCGCCGGACCGGCGATGAGGAAGCCGAGCGCGACAAGCTGGGCGGCGGTCTTCCACTTCGCCACCGCCGTCACCGGCACCGACACCCGCAGTTCCGCCAGATATTCACGCAGGCCCGAGACCAGAATCTCGCGGCAGAGAATCACCACCGCCGCCCACAGGCTGCCGTGGGCGATGGTGCCGTCCGCCGACAGCATCAACAGCGCTGCGGCGACCAGCAGCTTGTCGGCGATCGGATCGAGCATGCGGCCGAGCGAAGATTGCTGCGACCAGGCGCGCGCCAGGTAGCCGTCGAAGAAATCGGTGATCGCGGCGGCGGTGAACAAGCCGAGCGCGGTCCAGTTGGCCCAATCCTGATCCGGCCAGAACAACAGGCCGACGACCACGGGCACGGCTGCGACGCGGCCGTAGGTGAGAAGATTCGGCAGGCTGAGATGACCGCCGGCGGCGGCGGTTTTCGCTTCGACCATAAGCGGGCCAAGTGACAGTTTCCCCCCCGGCCCGTCAATAGACCCGCTGCGATTGAATGAAAGCTGGGGATAGAGAGGCCTCGCCGCGAAGGCCCCGAATGTCTTAAATAGAGACTTTCGTGAAGGAGGCCGCATGTCGAACGTCCACGTCGTCGCTCATCCCCTGGTGCAGCACAAACTGACCCTCATGCGCGACAAGACGGTGTCGACCAAGGGGTTCCGGCAGCTTCTCAACGAGATCGGCATGTTGCTCGCCTATGAGGTGACGCGCGACCTGCCGCTGGAGATGGTCGAGGTTGAGACCCCGATCGCCACGATGATGGCGCCGTCGATCTCCGGCAAGAAGCTGGTGTTTGCGCCGATCCTGCGCGCCGGCGTCGGCTTCCTCGACGGCATGCTCAACCTCGTGCCGAGCGCGCGCGTCGCCCATATCGGCCTCTACCGCAACCCGGAGACCCTGGAAGCGGTGGAATATTACTTTAAGGCCCCGGCCGACGCCGCCGAGCGGCTGGTCATCGTCATGGACCCGATGCTGGCGACCGCCAATTCGGCGGTGGCGGCGATCGACAAGCTGAAGGCGCGCGGCGTCCGCGACATCCGCTTCGTCTGCCTGCTGGCGGCGCCGGAAGGCATCCAGCGGTTGTCGAAGGCGCATCCGGAGGTGGCCATCTGGACGGCGGCGATCGACGAAAAGCTCAACGATCACGGTTATATCGTTCCAGGCCTGGGCGATGCTGGCGACCGCATGTTCGGGACAAAGTGATCGTCGGCCTGCCGCGCCGCGACTACGATGTAATGCGGCGGTGGGCGTGGGTGATTGCGATTTCGACCGTCGCCGGCGCCCTCTACGGTGCGCGTATCGGCGGCGTGCTCATCGGCGCGGCGACCGGTGGGCTGACCGGCGGCCTGCTGTCGTTTCTGGAGATTTTCGTTTTCGGCGGATGGGCGCGGCGAGCGTTGTCGAGCTTGCCTTTCGCCGTCTATTTCGCGTTGCGCGTCGTCATCTACGTAACGACTATCGTCGCCGTCGATCTCGCCGTGACGGGTTTGGCGGGTCGCAACTCGATTACCGACAATCTCGCCCGCGGCGACTTCGGCTTCTCCATCGTCATGTCGGTCGGCGCCAATTTGTTGTTCGGCGTCAACAATTTGCTCGGCCCCGGGGTGCTGTTCGCGTTTGTCGCCGGGCGCTATCGTCGGCCGCGGCGTGAGGTGCGCGTACTGCTCTATATCGACCTCTGCGGCTCAACGACGCTGACTGAGAAGCTGGGCGAAATGAAATTTATGGATCTGCTCAACGCCTTTTTCGCCGATGTGACCGGGGAGATCGTCGCCGAAGGCGGCGAGATCCATAAATATGTCGGCGATGAGGTGATCGCGGTTTGGCGCGCCGGGACGGACCCGGCCCGCCCGATCCGCGCCTGTTTGGCGGCGCGCCGGCGGATCGCGCGGCGCACGGCCTATTATCTGTCCGCGTTCGGCGTGACGCCCGATTTTCGCGCCGCGATCCACGAGGGCGCGGTGGTGATCGGCGAACTCGGAGAACAGAAGAAGGAAATCGCGCTGATCGGCGACGCCATGAACACCGCGGCGCGGATTCTGGAGGCGGCGCGCGAGACCGGCGCGGCGGTGCTGATCTCGGCGCCCTTTTACGCGAGTATGAGAGCGCCGCCGGCGGGTCTCAGCATCAGGCGGTTGGCGCCGGTGGCGCTGCGCGGCAAATCGGCGCCGCTGGAACTCATTTCGCTCGCCGAGCAAGGCGACGCCTTGCCGGAGGCGATCGGGCCGATATAAGGCGCGGTCGAGGGAGACCGCATGCTGTTCGTCGCCATCTGCACCGACAAGCCAGGCTCAAGCGCGCTGCGGCTCGATGCCCGACCCCAGCATCTCGCCTATCTCAACGGTCTCGGGTCGAAAGTGAAGGCCGCCGGCGCGTTGCTGTCGGCCGACCGGGCGAGCGTGCTCGGCTCGCTGCTGATCCTGGAAGGCGCGGACGAGGCCGAGATCGCCGCCCTGCTCGCCGATTCTCCCTATGCCCGGGCGGGGCTGTTCGCCAGCATCGACATCAAGCCGTGGCGGCAGGCGGTCGGCGCGCCGCTCAGCTAAGCCGCGGGGTCGCAAAAACGCGCGTCTTGTAAGGAAACGCGACCGTCGCGCCGAGGCCGTGCGCGGCGAGCACGCGGCGCGCCTTGTCGGCGATCTCGGCGCGCGTTGTGGCGTCGAGCGCGGCGACGAAGCTGGTCGACAGCAACCGGTCGACGACGACGCGCTCGGCGGGGCCAACATGGGTGTGGGTGAAGCCCTGCTCGCTAAGCGGGGCGAAGCCCGGCGCCGGGAACGCTTCGCGCCAGCGGCCGCTGGAGAAGCGCGGCGTATCGCCCTCATAGGGTGCGAGGATCGCGACCAGCGCCGCCACCCAGGGCACGCTTTCGTCACGTTCGTTCCAGACCAGGCCGAGTTGGCCGCCGATCTTCAGCGCCCGGCGCATCTCAGCGAGCGCGGCGGCGGTGG
>Ga0134126_10003632_pt1 | contig 19338 bp, 43 predicted proteins | sample KB31752_FD_96881 | JGI IMG/M metagenome (GOLD analysis project Ga0134126, IMG submission 96881) | Terrestrial soil microbial communities with excess Nitrogen fertilizer from Kellogg Biological Station, Michigan, USA - KB3-175-2 | ecosystem: Environmental > Terrestrial > Soil > Unclassified ...
CCGGGGTCTAATAAGCATCCGGCTCCTAATAAATAGATAATCATAAGAACAATTCCGCGATAAAACGTAGGAAAACCGCGCTTCCGCGCACTGTTGATTATTTGTAATGGAAAGTTTTGCGATTGGGCTTGCTTATATATTAGGACGGGCCTAATACTAGGACACTAGTTCACTGATGAAAGGGAACGCCATGAGATACAAGGCCTTTTATGCCGGCAAACAGGCGGACATTTACGCCAATACTCTGCTTGAAGCGAAAAACAAAGCGGTTGCCTATTTCAAGGCACCAAAGAGCAAGCAGCACATGGTTAGTGTCATTATTTGCGAAAAGGCTGGCGAGCCCGTGACGCACTCAACAACGGGCCTTGGTTAATCCTTCCCTGCCGCTTACGGGCGGCAGTATTGGATTAATCAGCAAGTGGAGTTTTGCCATGCATGTGACGCCAATCGAGGAAGCCGCTAAGCAAGCCGAAGAGGCTATCGGTAACAATATCGTGTTTTTGACAGATTGCCTTGACCTATCAGTGCGCCAGAAAGACCCCAAGGTGCTTGCGGCGCTCAAAGCCTTGAATGACGCGCACATAGCGCTTTGCAAGGCTGGCGCTCACAAGGTTGGGCTTGAAGTGCAAACGCCTATTCACAATTACGCGCGTTGATTTACCCCTGCCAGTTTCGGCTGGCAGTATTGGATTAATGACGGGAGCCTCGCACATGCACCAATACATAGCCGCATACCAGAAATGGAAACCGGAAGCGGAAATCGCCATGGACCGCTTTGAGGATATGACAGGCCATCAACTTCCGCGCGTCCCTGGCTGCGATACAGTGATCCGCCTTGCCTGGCGCATGGAATGCGGGCGCACCCTGCAAGAAAGCGTGGCGCGCGAGTATATCTATCGTTGGAGCCTCGCGCTTCAATCGCCGATCTTTGGCGTTCCTCATGCGTTGGGGATGTGACATGACACACGCAATCAAGCGCGCCTATGTGCGGCGTTACAGCGACAACGGACAAGTTACCGCTTACGTGGAATGGTCAAACGGCGCGCGCACGGAAGCAACCCTACGGCGCGTTGAAAGCCGCAAGGGCAGGCCTGCTGACTTCACTTTCGGTGAGCACATGCACGCGCTGTTCGGAAACGCGAAGCGGAGCGGGCTAAAACTACAGCGCGAGAATTGGTAACATGACACACACTCGCGTCACCGCCGAATATCTAGACGGGATTAAGGAAGGTCGCGCATGGTTGCGCCAGCATGGAAGCGATGACGCGCCGGCTATCCTTGATAACCTGAACCGCACGATCAAGGGCTTTGATACGCAATCGCCTGTAGGGCAGATGCTGAGAGGCGAGCGGGACTTTTGGCGCAATCAACTGAAACAACACTAACACGCACACACACACAACGCGACAGGAGACGGGATTATGAACACGCAAACGCAAGCTTACGAGACAAAACCACAACCGGAAACACTGAACGCCGCGATTGCTGCGCTTGGGCTTTCCGTTAAGGCGGAATTTGTGCCGCTATCGCTATCACGCAACAAAGGGGAGAAGCACCCAACGCTCAACTGGCTCATCACTTTGTTGAAAGACGGCAAAGAGATTCTGAGCGCCGATTATAGCGCCGGTTCCGCATACTGCCCTGCCTACAAAGCCAGCATCAAGCGACTGGGCGGGCGCAATTCCGTAATGCGTGACGAAGCAATTCGGTGGGAATGCGAGCACGGCAGGGCGAGTTTTACGGGCACGCTTGGCCTATATGCTGCCAGCTCTAAGGGCGCGTTGCTCCCCAATTCAGCGGATGTAATCCATTCGCTTGTTCTTGATGCGGAAGTTCTGAACTCTCCGACATACGAAGATTGGGCGTCTGAGTTTGGCTATGATCGTGATAGCCGCAAGGGCGAGGCGATTTATCGGGAATGCCTCAAACTTGCGCTTAAGCTCCGTGCGGGGCTTGGTGAAAAGGCTTTGGCGGAATTGACCGAAGCTTGCCAGGATTTTTGAGCCATGGGCGAGGAACCAATGAGCATATACAAACAAATGTTGGCCGCTGGCGTTCCGGTGGATCATCACGAAAGCGACCTTTATGCCAAGGTCACGCCAGAAAGCACGGCGATTGTCTCGGCTTACAAGTTTAGAGGTATTGTAACGCGCTTTCAAAGCCAGATTGCTGGCGATGGGATTTGGTATGAGATTCCCTTTGCCTACGATCCGGCTTGGGAGAAGTTGGCGAGGCGGTCATCGTGACCCCCGCCGCCCTCGCATCCGCCGCCCGCGCCATGTTCGGCCCGATGTGGCAAACACCCCTTGCGCGTGAGCTGGGCGTCACGCCCCGGCATGTGCGGCACTGGTTCGCGAAGAACAACCCGCGCCCGTTGCCGGCGAACATCGAGGAGCGATTGCGCCAGGTGCAAGAGCGGAGACTAGCGGACGTACAACGCGCGGTTTAATGATCTGTTGACAAATGGAATGTATCGTATAGTTTAATAGAGAAACGGGAGACAACGCTATGCAACACACTTTAGGGCCTTGGTTGTACCAGCCAACGGCAGGCAACCATGCCTTCCTCGTGTACGATGAAAAGACGGGGCGCGACCTTACGTTAGTAAGGGATTTTAACGAGGCTAACGCCCGCCTAATCGCCGCCGCGCCTGACTTGTTGGCCGCACTGAAAGACCTACTAGGAGACGCCCCACGCAATGATGAACGCGGGCTCTGCGTTCATTGTGGGCGCGACAATAAAGGGCATGAGAAAGAGCGCTGCGACGATGAGTGCCCCGGACAAATCGCGCTTGACGCAATCTCTAAGGCAACAGGTGAATCATGCCCCTAACGCGCTTTGTGGTTTTCTTTGACGATATGGCAACATCAGAGTGGAAACAGTGCAATTCCATCGAGGACGCCCTTGAGCAAATCATGGAAAACCTGGGCACCTTCGAGCCTAACTGCGTCTTGAGTTTTGACGCTACGGCTGCGAAGTGGGGCTTGTGGCGCGACGTGAGCGAGGAGGTGGCGCGGCTGTGGGCCGGGCGGATTGCGGACGGGACAGACGATCTGGAGAGCGAGGCCTATACGCTTCCGAGATTTGTGGAGCGGTTTTTCCCCGCTGAGGCGTTCCTTGAGGATTTCAAGGGGCACCAGATGAGTGAGGGGGCGTGAGCCATGAGCGAGACAAAATACTGCGAGGATTGCGCGCATTTCATGCCCGATGACGAGCACAAAGATGAAGCGCGCATCAAGTTCGGGCACTGCGCAAAAGCCCCGAACGGCAATTATCATTTGGTAGGGCGCGGCATAGGCGTGTTCGAGTATTGCAACGTCGCGCGATGCAAGGGCCAGCCGTGCGGGCCAGAGGCGGCGCTGTTTGAACCGAAAGCGGGAGCCTGACATGCGAATTTCCAAGAAACGCTACGACGCCGCTATAGTAAGCGCGCGCGATGTTGGGTATCAGCAAGGCTTACGGGCTGGAATAGAGGAAGAAAAGCGCAATCGTGCGGCGTTGAACGCCCGTAAAGAAGCTAACAGCAAGGCCATCACTCAGATGAGCGAACTTGCCCGTGCCAATGCTCAACTCTGTGACGCTATTGCTCGCGCGATTTGCGAAGTGGGCGAGCGGGGCTTGTGATGATGCGCCCAAGCGAACGCAGTGAGCTACCAGCCGGACCAGTCAGAGAGGCAAACCCATGAGCATTGACCGTTGTGTGCGCTGTGGTGACCTGGTCGATACGGACGCGGAGCCGGAGTCCTACGTCCAGATTGGGGATATGAAGCGCAGCGAGGAATGGGTTTGCATGTGCCAACACCATCGCGAGGAGTACGAGGAGCGTTTTCAGGAGCCTGGTGATCTGGATGAGCGCATCGCGGCGGAAATAGCCGCTGACCCCCGGTACAACTGCAAGAAATGCGATTGGGATGTTGATGGCTGCACCCCATGTGAGGAACACAGCGATGTTTAAAGGCGAGCCTCTGGCTTATGCGGTAGAAGCACTACGTCTGCTTGGAATCTTGTTTAGCGTGATCGTGCTGTGGGTCGCGGTGGCTGCGATCCTGAGCAACGCGCCATGATGAACCTCGCCTGGCTTGGGTCCGTACTCGCGATTGTGCTATGGTTGCTGACGAGATGATGCCCTCGCGCACATTCCTGGTGCAGCAAGCCACGCTGAATGCGTTGGCGGATTGGGGCTTTGAGAAGCTTCCGCTACGGCAAAACGCCAAGACGCTACATAGCTGGTATCGCGTGGCGGGTTTTCTTCCATCGGATTTTGTGGAGCAGGTCAAACGGCACTATGCGATTTTGGTCAATCGTCAATGGGGGCTCACATGAGACACTTACGCGTTGTCGAGGATCGTTCTCCCGTTTACGGAGAACTGGTGATCGGGCGTTATGCGCGCGGGGAGGCGAGCTTCACCCGTCATGCTTCAGTCGAAGGCTGGGAGCGGAGATTGCCGGCGCTCGAAGGCTGGGGCCGGTGGCTGGCGCGGGAAGCTGCGTGGATGCTCTTTTGGTCTGCGCTGGGCTTCGCTGTGCTGTCTGCGTTGGGCTGGCTGTGAAAGCGGGCTTGGCGCTCCTCGCGTTTCTCTTGACAGGGTGCGCTGCGCGGTCTGTCTATTCTTGGTACGATCCCAAGATCGGCGCGTTCATGTGCGAGAGTTCACCAACCAAGGTTGTGCGTGAGTGCCGCTAGTGGTGTTGCAAGACCCAAGCTAGTGCTATAGCGACCAGCAAATCCAGAATGAAAAGCCACCGCCACATTACCATGCCAGCGGTGTAAACGGGGTTAGGGCTTCTTTAGTTCCGGGTCGATCTGCACAGGGCGGCAATGCTGGTCCAGCTCTTTGGGCGTGACCACATTTGTTGCCAACGCTGCGTTACGTTCGCACTCCACCTGATGAACCACGGTGGGAAGAACCGCCTTGGCGTGATCGGCAGTGCGGTCGAGGTAGGAGTGCGCGAGCCACCCCGCGAAGAACGCCATGCCGAGATAGAAGAAGACGTTGAGGCCTTTATCCAACCTGTCGGCGTGAAGCGCACGGCTGCTTGTGCTTGTCATGGCGGCGCTCATGGCTGGTTTCCCTTTCCAGCGCCCCCAGGCAGTACCTTGGTGAATACGTTCGAAAGCGTGTCCGCGATCCATTGGAACCCATCGGGGCCTTTAACGCCCATCACAAGCAGAATGCCGGCGCAAGCTGTGTCAGCTTGCATGTCGAGAATCTTGGTTCCGAAAAAGATGATGCAGGAGGCTACAGCGGCAAGCGGGATGGTGCAAAGGAGTTTGGCCCACTCACGCCCGTAGTTGATCGCGCCGGTTCCATCGAGCTGGCGATAGAGCAAGAGCCCCGTGCGCGCGCATGAGCCTGCAAAGAAACACGCCCCGCCGAGAACGAGGGTTTCCATCGGGACGCCAAAAGGTTGAAAAGTCAGCCCAGCGGCAATGAGTGTCGTGGTCGTGACCGCTGACGATGGCCCGGTCATGTGTAATTCCCCAGCCCGTCCGCGCCGATGGGGAGAGAAGCACACGCCGCGCGCGGGGGCAATGCCAAAAACGGAACACCCTTTTCCGAACACTGTTTCAGGGGCTCAGAAACGCGGAAGCCGGGCACCGCAAAATACAGCGCCCGGCTCCGGGATCAGAGGACAATCTGGGTCAGGTGCACAGACCCGCCCTTTCTGCTGCCGCAGCGCCCGATTTAACCAGCTTCCCCGGCAGGGGTACGTGGTGTGTCGAGCCTTAAACAGAAAGCCCTCGAAATCGACTTTAACCGAAAGGCGCTTGGGTGTACAGTGCGCGCACCCTCAGGTCCGCCCTTCCCTTCCTGTCGCGAGGATTGGCGTTACCCCCCAGTACAGCGGGCTTGAGGGCCTTGCCAGCGCGCCTGGCTCCGCGAGACGGGAATCTAGCGGGATGCGTGTCTCAAGACAGCCTGAAAACCAACCCCCTCCCAGAAGCCCTCAGAGCGGCCCTGACGCCCGCCTTTCCCCGCGCGCCCATCCACGCGGCCATGGCATCGAACGCCAGCCCTCGTGAGGCTCTGAGCAAGAGCGCTGAAGCTGTCGCGGCGGGGGAAATCAGCCCACGCGTAAAAATTGCTTCCGATCTCTTGCAAAGAGCCCTGATTGAGGATAACCTACGGAAATAACACGGTTTTGCTTCCCATGCTTCCCTTGTGCTTCCGATCTCTAAAAAAGATGGGAAGCAGGTTTTAACAAGCAGGATCACCGGGTTACCCCATCCGCTTCCCATGCTTCCCATAAAACGCGCGCAACATTTTTCGCACGTGTGCCCGTGCTCGCCCTTTCCCTATCTACTACCTACCAATAAAGTTTATAATAAAAATAATAGGAAGATAGGAAGCAATAGTTAATAATAGGCTGAAGTTGCTGGAAAAAACCTGCTTCCCTTCTACCCAAAAAGATGGGAAGCAGATCGGAAGCATCGGAAGCAGTGCTTGGAACAACCAGCACAATTAGATAGTTACATCCTGATCTTAACGCACAACTTCTGTTTTCTTCCTGAAGGCCCTGATTTGCCTACCCATTTTACGTTTCTGGAAGCGTTCCCAGCCCAATCGACGCAAAATCGCAGCGACTCTGACTGTATCCTTGCGGGTCGCTAGGTTAAGGTCAATTTTCCAAAGCCTTTTAAGGAGATAAGCTACTGTAATGACTCGCTTGTTTTGCAAGAAAATCTCAGCCTGCTCTTCCCACGGATCGACCACAAAACGATCATTCTGGGCGGCTGTAGCAAGCGCTTGTAAAGATTTGGTTTCGAGCCACCAAGGCTCCCCTCGGAGGTACATAGCTTTGGCCTCTGCCCATAGCTGGTCTCGATCCTGCATGAGGCTAGCCACATCAATAGAGCCGCATTTAACGGGCCAAAAGCGGCGGTTGCCCGTGCTATCGTGAAGATACTCCTCGGGATTGGTGGTACCGGCGAAGATGCACTGGCGGGGGCTATCGACCACAGAGCGCCCGTAAGGGGGCCTGAAGCGGTCTATGGTGCGACTGAGGAACGCCTTGAGTTTTTCCAGACTTGCGCCTTTGAACTCTTCCAGCTCCCCAAATTCAATAATCCATCGCCCCGCTATAGACATAGCGGCGTCTTTTGAACCCAACTCTCCGATCTCGTCAGTAAACCATTCACCCCCGAGCACTTTAAGCGCTGTGCTTTTCCCGCTTCCCTGCTGTCCTTCAAGGATCAGCATACAATCCGCCTTAATAGCCGGCTTGTAGATGCGCGCGATGCCCGACACGAGCCAGCGTTTTCCGATCTCATTGTGGTAGGGGTTTTTGTCAGCCCCTAGGTAAGCGGATAGCCAGGTACTCACACGAGCAGCGCCGTCCCATGTCAGCCCGTTCAGGTAATCTCGGATTGGGTGGTAGGAGCGCTCGCGGGCAACTGTTTGAGCGGCGTCGCTCGCAAGTTTATCGCTGATGTCAATTCCATGGTGTTGCAACCAGGCAGCGAGGAGCCTGTCATCTTGGTCTGTCCATAAGCGAGGCACCCACGGGCTCCCGCCCTCGCCCCACGGGGGGCAGCGGTCAAGAACCACTGTGAGGGCGCTGGCGTCATATTTTAAAGCCCCGCGCCATTCAGGGGCCTGCCGTAAGGCAACTAGCCCGTTCAGGAGTATCTTCCTGATCTGCCCGCTAGCTGTCCTAGCGAGGTTCTTTTTCCAAGGTGGGTTCTCCGCTCGTTTCTTTTCGAGCGAAGCCACTTTCGTTGGGGCGCTTTCCGCCCCACCCCGCTCATCATCCAGCTTTGAAACATTATTTGATGGGCTCGTCGCCCCAGCGTCTTGCGCTTGGTCCGCCATGCAGAATCGCCCCAGCCAGCCACGAGAAATGTGAGTTTCCCAGTCTGCGCTCAACGGGGGCGGAAACCAATAAAACCTTTGCGCGTTTTGGCGGATTTATTTCTTGACAGCGGGCGAGCGCGGAGCTGCGAAACAGCGGCCTCAACTGTCTGATTTGGTTGGTAGGTGAAGGGCGCGGCGCGCGGTTTCCCGGTTTTCAAAATCCCGCGCCCGGGACATCGGACCGCCGCCCGCTATTTTCGTTAAGGCCGCACGTAGGCGCACAACCGCATTCTTGAGAGCCTCGATGTCTCGCTCATAAAATGCGGCAGGAGCTTCCATGTGGCCCTTAATGAACAAAGTGGGAGTGGAAGTTTTCTGCGATGTTTTCCTTGGCGCGCTCGTTGCGGACCCATTGACGGATCGCGCGGCCAACAGTCCAAAACTGGAACCGCTGCCACTTCCGAGACGAAGATGATGAACAGCTACAGTCGGCACGGTAGAGACGATAGCCCATCGCCAAGCATGACCAGAACTGATGGTTGCTCGGGATGTGTGTGATTGTGAGATTATAATTGCCTTCGTGTGTTACCCGCCATTCCTCTGGGTGATTGTCCAACGACCAGATCACCGGGCGCGCATCCAAGCGGTCGGCTTTGTACCACCAGCGAGGCTTGAACTCCGGCAGTGCAGATGTCTCGGTCTTGGTGACTTTGGCAGGCATTGGTGCGAGAAATGCGAGAATGCTCATGGTCGGGCCCTTTCTACTAATGATCGGCGTCGTGCTCAATTTGAGCGATTTCGCCTTCGATCTCGGTCTGAATATGGCGGGCGAGACGCACTACATTTTCGTCCGTACCAAGTGGGTGATCGCGAAAGAAATGCTCTGCCAGATTGTAGCAGGCTTGGTCGTATAGGACTTGGCGCGGCATTTCTGACCTCAACTGTCATTCTTGGTTGCGAGGATAATGTCTGCCAAGTCGCCTGCAAGCATTAGTGGAATAGTGATAGGCCAAAACACCAGCCCCACTATCGTGACTAACCGGCGAGGCCTTGTAGAAAAATCCCTGCTCATGCTGTTAAGCCCGACAAAACCAAGCGCGTAAAGCGCCGCAGCTATACCCCATGCCGTCATTTGCTCACCATCTCTTTGCAGTGGGTCCCAACACGGGTCACCCGGGCCGCGAGTTGCCGCGGCGTCTTGGTCTTGGGGATCGGCCGCATGTCCCACAGCAGTTGAATTTCCTCGATAACGAACTGGACAGGCTCGCCAATGTCATAGGCACGTTGGATGCGGCCCAACCTCGACCGGACAAACTCACTTGGCGCCTTAACGCCTGTGTGGATGGCTTGCATATAGATCGTGAAGCTAACTGGCTGGTTTGCTGGGACGTTCATCGCGGGCCTCTACTGTATTTCTTGGAGAAGGTTCAATTCAGGCCGACCGCCACGAACCGAAACGTAAGAGCCGTCCTCATGGTAATGATCGCCAAGCTCGCTCTCAAACCAGCGGCAGCGATCATCCGGGGCCTTCACAATGGCCTGAACAGCCCCATAACCATTCTCGTATTTGCTGCCGACTTTGATTTGAAGCGCCATGTCGTCCTCCATCTGTGAGCCCTATATACGCCCCGAAAAGAACCTTTGCAATAGGGTTGACAATAATTCCCAAGTTAGGCTATTGGAAATCATGCTCAGAGGCCACATTCGGCAATCCAAGGGTTTTCCGGCTTCCCGCCAGCGCGCAATCCTGCTCGCGGCTGGGGTGACCGAGAAGGCGATTTACGAGGACAACCTGGACGCTGCTATTCAAACCCTGCGGAAAGGCGATCTGCTCGCCGTTGCCGGTCTGCGTGGCCTGGGCGGCTCCAGGAAGGAGATTCGCGCGGTCTGCGACCGGCTGCATGATCTAGGCTTCGCAGCCGTGGACGCGGCCACCCAGAGGCGCAGCGACGGGAAGCACGGTATCCAGCTTCTAGACGAGGCCGTCGCGGCTTTGGCGAATGAACGGCGCGGCCATCATAACGGCGCGGCAGAGGATGGGGCTCAAGGCGGAAAGGCCAAAGGGCGCAACCACCGCAAGCGGCTCATGCCGAAAGCGGATGCCGCGAAAATCTGGCACAGCAATCCCGGCATGAAGAACAAGGAATTGCTCGCACTCATCAATGCGGACAAGAGATTTCTGCCCTACACTGAATCAACGGCATATCGTTATTTGAAAAAGCGTCAGGCTTTCGCCGGACGCCGTGCAAAGATTTTATAGGGGAGCACGGCGTGGATGATGTTGAGCCAATCGAAGTGAATTTGCCGTTCCAGCGCGTGCCTATCTGCGCTTGTGACACAGGCCACGGCGAACCGCCGAAGCTATCGCAGCGCCTTGAGTGTGGCCTACGTGGCGGACCGTGCTCACCACGCCACGGCTTGAAGCCGGGCGAACCAGCTAATCAGTGAAGGAGCATTGGCGTGGAACTCGGAAATATGATCTTTGGAAATTCGCGCGGCCAAGCAGAAATCCCGCGCGAAGATGAATGGGCCTACCCGCTCCTGGCGCTACTTGAGGCCGCCGGATGCGATGGATATGGCTGGCCGAAATTCGAGAACGCCACGTTTATGGTTCAGGGATACGATTGGGACGCAGAGTGCGATTGCGGGTTCGATGAAATTGCCGAGAAGTGGCATGATGCTCACCCCCACTCGCCGGAATGCTACGACACCGTTTGCGCCGCTGCGATGGCCGCATGGGACGAGAAGCACAAGTTCAAGGAACTTGAGAAGCGTGTCTATGGCGACGAAGAAAATCCCTTGTTCCAAGGAATGAATGTCGAGCATACGACGGGACCGTTCCCCGGCATTCACGGCTTCGTGATGACACCTCGACATGACGAACTTGCGGAGCAGCTTCGGGCCGAACGTAAGAAGCGCGACCGCTATCAGGACGATCTTCGCAAGCGGCTATGTGGCGAACGTGGGTTGACCTACCCGGACGGCTGCGCGGTTCATTGTGATTGCTACAAGGAGAAGGCGGCGCAGGAATTTTTCGCTGCGCACGATGACGCTCCGACATGCCGCCGTGTGCAGCCGAATTTTCTTTATAAGCCGACGGGGTTCAAGGCAAACTGGTACAAGTATCCGCTGCGGGACAGCTATATGACGCCGCCGGTGACTAACGATGAATGGCGAGCGATCATGTCAGCTTGCATGAAATCTGTTGCACAATAAGGGAGCCGCCGTGAAAATTCTCGACATGTCGGCCGGCAATCGTGGGGTGTGGTTCAACAAGAACCATCCTGACGCGATCTACGTTGATATGCGGCCTGAAGTGAAGCCGGACGTGGTAGCGGACACCAGGGCGCTCCCGCCTGAGATTGGAACCGACTATGACCTGGTGGTGTTCGACCCGCCGCATGAGAACTTTGGCGCGCGCTCGAACATGTCACGCGACTACGGGCATCACACGGCAGCGGAAATCCGCGACACGGTGGCGAAGTCTGCCAGGGAAGCATACCGCGTCACGAAGCCCGACGCGCTCATGGCCTTCAAGTGGAACAACCACGGCCAGAGCTTCGCCAAAATCCTCTCGCTCATGTCGCCCTGGTGGGAGCCGCTATTCGGCCACCAGACGGCAGTACGGACAAAACATTCCTGCCAGACGCAATGGGTCATGCTCAAGCGCCGTGCCCAGGAAACATTCTCACTTCAACCGACAGCATAAAGGGAGTTTCATGAACCCCACCGAACAAAAGCTGCGCGAGGCGCTGGAGAAAGCGTCTAGATGCATTGCCGCCCAGCATGACGGCACCGGCGGTTATTGGTATCCAGAAATACTTGCCGAGATTGAAGCCGCCCTCGCGGCACCAGCGGGCGCGCCGATTGACATGGTGCTGTATTGCCCGGCTTGCCACACCCAACACATAGACGAGCCTGCGCCCGCTTGGTCCAACCCGCCTCACCGCTCTCACCTTTGCCATTCTTGCGGGCATATCTGGCGACCGGCTGATGTTGCCACAAACGGCGTCAAGGTGGTCAAGACCAGGGGCAAAGCCGATAGCGCGGCACCATCACCGGGAGAGACGGCGTGGCAACCGATTGAGAGCGCTCCGAAGGGCCGGAAGCTGATCGTTGGCTACTTCAACGATCTCGGTAATTGGCGCTCCGTCATGGGCTGCTACTACAAGAAAGGAACGCTCGACGCCAACCACGACTATATTGATGGCGATGAGGACGGGCACGCGCCAGAGGGCTGGTACGAGGAGGCTGAGGCATATTCAGAAGCCCTTCTTCGCACAGAAAAGCCGCCCACCCACTGGATGCCACTTCCTGTTCCTCCTGGGAGCGCCACCCCCACCAAACCGGCAGAGACAAGGGGGCAGAATATCGTCAAATCAAAGGAGCCGCTTGGGCAAATAAATTCCGTCAGCACAGCCCTCCCGGAAGCCCCGCGAGAAGTGGATGAACTGAAAAAGCGCGTTGAGTGGTTGGAACGTCTATTCGATTTTAGCGATCCCGAAATCTCGCTGCACCACGCACCAAACGATCCAGTTACGAAAGATGCAGCCATTGTCAGGTTGTCCGACTATGAGCAGCGTCTTTCCTCTCCGCCCCAACGCCCGAAGATGACAAAAGCAGAGGCGCTGGAATTGTTAGCGCGGGAATACGAGCGCGCGATGCTCAACAAGAGCGCGGAGTTCATTCGTCTGGCGGGATATCACGGCACTGTCGCCACAAATTTGGCAGTCGCCGCCATTCTCCGCGCTGCTAACGGAGAGGGGAAATAGTCATGCCGCTATACCACGAAGTCTTGAAAGCGTTACCCGGCTATCCATTCTTGCCGTGCCCAATCTGTACGAGGGTCGAAGGTTGCGACCACAGCGTTCCAGAGCGGGCCAGAGCAACTCACCCTGCATTGGTGTTTTTGCTAGACGCCCAACACCCATCAAGCGCGGGAGGTGAGTGATGGCAAACTATTGGGATAATTGCGATCACCAATGGCGCGAAAATACCTCCGATAACATTGCAGATGGAAAATCAGGATGCACACAGATGGTTTGCGAGAAATGTAAAGTTTCTGGCGAACGTGATGATGCAACCGGGGAAGTTTATTGGCCTTGCACATGATTACGAAAGCCCCACCAATGACCGATAGAGGCAGCGATATGGTGCTGGTGCCCAAGAAGGCGCTCGACTGGCTCTTTGGTGAAGGGCCGGACGAGCACGGAGATGGGTTCGGCGCGAACAAAGATGAAAAGACGCCCCCTTATTGGTGGCACCCAGGCCATGGTTGGACGAATGATGCAAACCGCGCTGTCCGGTTCTGCCGCAAGGAAGATGCCGACGCATATATCGAGAACGGCAAGTTTATCGCTGGCACTGTGGCGACCGAACACAAGTGGGTGTCCATGCCAATCGTTTCAGAAACCACCGCAGCATAAAGGGAGCTGGACAGTGACCGAGCAAGCAAAAGGCTATTCGGACCCGGAGAAGATCATGGAGCATATGCAGGGCAGAGACATCCACGAAGCGGCTCGCACACTCAAAGACTCGGCTCCAGAAGAACTCCAGATGTATGCCAAGCACGATTGGGACATGATCCGCGAAGTGGCAGCGGTCGCATTCGCCTATGGCCCTCGCACGGGCGACGAGCGCACCCATGTTGACGCTGTTGGCACTGTGCAATCCAAAAACGAAGTTGCTGGCATAATTTTCTGCGCGCTCGACCCTGCGCTCAAGAATGGAATAGCCCAGCAGCGAACGGCGATCATTCTTAAGCGCCTTCAAGAGGCCGGGTATGTCACCGTGAACTGGGTTATGCTTGCTCAGGCGCTTATTAAGCTTGAGCGCGATCCCAAGGGCAAAGACCAAGCATGGTTCGACTTTATGGGAAAAGCGCAGCGCCTTCTCCGGCTCATGGCACCAGAGCCGGATCATTTTCGTTCACCACCGACGCCATAAAAGGAGCGCGATTTCGATGGAGCCGAACGAGATCGAGATCGGCAAGGTCTATTCGATGGACTACGGCTGGTATCGGAAGCTCCACCAATGACCGATAGAGACAGCGCGTATGTTCTGGTGCCGCGTGAGCCGACTGAGGCGATGCGCCGCGCGGGCGGCCCAATGTTTGACGCGAATGTTTATATGGGCGGCGCGACCCAAAGAGCGAAAGATAAGGCCGCTCAGTGCTACAGCGCCATGATCGCCGACGCACCTTCCGCCACCGCTCCCACCGATGAGGCGCTAAGGGAGATATTGGCGCGGATTTATGATGCTGGCGGTTACGTCTCAACAGCCGGGATATTACGCCATTCTAAAGACAGCAACGCCACATGGATTGCGGCAAGCATAGAAGAACTCCGTGCCGCTCTTCGCCGCGTCGGCCTCTCCGCGCCGCGTGAGGATGTGTACCGCGCTGCGCTGGAAGAAATCGCCAGCGGGCTATCGGTCGAAAACCCATACGACATTGCAAACCGCGCGCTTAAGGGGGCAAAGCCATGACTGACGCGAAGGAATTGGTGAAGCGGGCGCGGAAATTTGAGGCGTGGCTCGATCATAACCCGCCAGCCCAATGGGGCGGAGAGTACCAGTACATCGTCGATTTATACGGGCAGGCCGTTGGGTTGAAAATGCTGGTCAAGGAAGCCGCCGCTTTCATCGAAGCCCACGACAAACCGCCCCTCAGCCGGGAAGAGATGCGCAACAAGCTCGCGGACGAATACGAGCGAGCCGGAGCAAACCGGCTACAGGTACAGCGGATTCGCACTGGCGTTCTACTTGAGAACGAAACCGCCGCCCTCGCCTTTGGCGAAGCGATACAGCGGCATTTTACGGGAGGGGAATAGATGGGCGATGTTGTCTCTCTGGCCACCCACAAAGACGATCCCCATATGACCGGGAAGGCGCGGTGCATCGCTTGCGAGCACGAATTTGTTTCTGTCGCTCCGGTCGGTGCCAAGTGGCTCACCTGCCCGAACTGCCAAGGCGAGAAGGCGCTGCTGAAATTCTCATGCCTTGTTGAAGGCGCGGCGCATTGGGAATGTAACTGTGGCAACGATCTTTTCCATGCCACGAAAGACGGCTTCTATTGCCCAAATTGCGGCGTTTGGCAGAAAGGATTCTGACGTGGCCAACCCCATGACCTTCACAGAGGAAGCGGTAGAAGCGGCGGCGAAGGCGGTCTATGCGCTCGGTCCATCTGCGTCATGTCATGAGTATGCCCGCGCCGCCCTCACCGCCGCTTCCGCTGTTATGGCGAACACCCAGAAGAAAGATGAGAGATGAGCGAACGTCTGCGCAACCTCTTGTAAGTTAGGGAACCGACCATGACTGAGACGCAAAAGCTCGCCTCCACTCCGCGCGATACTCAGATGTTGATTGTTCTGTCGAGCGCGGCGCGCAATGAACTGTTTGAGGAGTTCTTGCGGCAACCGCGATTGACGACGCCGGGCAAGACGCTCTCAGAGGAAAAGTATCGTAGCAATGTCATTGCTGTGACGGCTGCCGCGCGTTTCCATCTTCACCAAAATTAAAAGCTAGGCCTTGGAACTCAACAGGTCAAAGGAATGGTGGATGGATCGGATCGCGAAAGAGCCCTGCGCCCACATGAACTTTAGGGCTGACGTTCGGGTTGCTCGTCACCTGGACGACAAGACCGAAACTCATGTCGTAGGCTATAGCGCGGAAGTTCATATCGAGTGCGCGGAGTGCCACAAGCCATTTCAGTTCCTCGGTCTGCCGATGGGCATAGACACTCATGGCGCACGGGTGAGTGTCGATGGTCTTGAAGCGCGACTGGCGATCTCGCCGCAAGGCATCGAACCGAGTCCGATCAACCGGATGCAATTCAACATTTCCAAACACGACAGCTAGGGAGCCTTCCCCAAAAGGTGTTGACAAACCCTTCTCCGCGTGAGAGCTTGAAGAAAATCAGGAGCTTTCATGCAGACTTGGGATCATATCGAAACTGCCGCTTTGTTAGATCAAGAAGCTGACTGGGAAAATTATCGTCAAGCCCTCCTGGCCCAAGCTGTGGAGGAAGCGACAAACGAATCACTGGTCCTCAATGCGCTGGTTTACCCCGAGATCGGGCTTGATGAGATGGAGCGGTGCGTATGGGCTTGAGGCTTTACGATAACAGCCGCCTTTCGGATGCGAAGGCTTGCATGAGGTACTACCTCCTGCGCCACGTTTATGGCTGGACGGCTGAAGGGGTTGCCGTCCCCCTAGTGTTCGGAAGCTCCTGGCACGCAGCTCAAGACGTAATCTGGTCGAATCACACCAAGCTCTATGGTGAAGCCCCCGTACGCAACGCTGTGATCGAAGAGGCCTACGCTGCATTCCTCAAAGAGTGGACCGAAGGTGGCCTGCTCCACCCCGACAACATGTCCCCCGACGACATCGACACCTACGGCGCGCGCACCCCGCAGATCGCCTTGGAAATGGCCTACGGCTACATCGAGGCCCGCGAGAACCTCTTCACCGACCCCACCTTCGAGCTGATGGCGGTGGAGGAGCCGTTCATTATCCCACTCGATCCCGACGATACCACGCTCTGGTATGTTGGCCGGCTGGACAAAAAATTCCGTTGGAAAGGCAAGGTCCGTGGCCTCGAAACGAAGACCACCTCATTGTACAGAATCAATGGTGGATTTTCGGCTGACTGGATCGACAGTTGGTCCATGGACGATCAAACGGATGGCTACAATTTCCGCCTCTACACCGAATACGGCAAAGAGTCCGGGGGCGTCATCATCGACGGCGCGTTGGTCCACAAGAAGGTCCATGACGCCTTCAAGCTGATCCCTTTGGAGAAGCAGCCGAACCAGCTTGACGCCTGGCTCTATGACACGCGGACTTGGATAGATAATATCGAAGCCAATAAAGCTGTGTTGGAGGAACGCTCCAAGCTCGACACGCCCTACCTCGCGGCATTCCCCCGCAATCGCAGGTCTTGTGTGGGAAAGTTCGGCAAGTGCCAGTTCTTCGATCTCTGCCGTGCTCACGCGAACCCGGCCAAGATCAGGGACGAGGTGCCGATGGGGTTCAAGGTTGAGCATTGGTCGCCCTTTGACACGCTAAATCTAGAGAAGCTCGGTCTGGACAAAGAAAGTGTTGCCGAGGGGGCTTGACACCCTAATTTTCTCCTGTAACTCTACAATTCATCTACGCGGCTGACGGGGCCTCCAAATGCCTAAAAATCCTCCTCAAAAGGAAAACTATCGCATCACCTTGATTCGCCCCGAAGGCGTGTCGGTGAATGAGCTTCGGCAGCATATTGTCGATTGTATAGCGGTGCCTCTTATAAACGGGGCGGTTACAGTAGCTCAAATTGATCGGGATTCGATCCAAGTCACAAGGATCATCGCCCGATGAAAGCGCCCCGCAAGGAGTACTATCGCGTATCTCTCACTCGACCTGCGGGTACGACGGTAGAAAGTGTTCGTCAGGCGCTATCGAAGTGCTGCATGAACGACTTCGGGCTTGATGCAAAGGTCGAGTTGATCCGCGCCAGTCACCCCGACGCCACGCCCAAGTCGTTCTGGCAGAGGTTGTTCCATGCCGAACGCTAAGAACGACACCATGCCCTCACACGAGCGCATCCTCGCCCTCGGCCCGCCTGGCGCTGGCAAGACCTTCCAGATCAGGAGCCTCCCCGGTCGCAAATTCGTCTATTTCTTCGACCCCTCAGGCAAGCGTTCCATCATCGGCGCGGACATCGACTACGAGGAGTTTCTCCCCGATGTGACCGAGACCGATTGGACCCTGAAGGGATTCAACAAAGGGGCTCTGTCCGACAAGCCCAAAATCAAAAAAGAGCCCTCCGTCTATAAGCGCTGGGAAGACGACGTGAATGCGCGCTACGACAGCGGGTTTTTCCTAAACTACGATTGGGTCATCATCGACTCACTCACCCTGCTTTCGCGCGCCTTGATGAACCGCGTTCTCTATCTCAACGGTCGCTACGGCGATGTCGAAGACCTGAGCGACTATCGCGTAGTCGGGAACAAGCTCAGCGACATCCTCGTGCCTCTGACCTCCATGCCGGTCTCGCTTTATATGACGGCCCACACCGTGGACCGCCAGAACGATCTTACAAAGCGGATCACCACCGAGATCGACCTACCTGGAGCCGCTCGCGCGATCCTCCCCAAGTTGTGCAGCAACATCTGGGAGCTTCGCAGCACCACGGACACGCAGCAAAAATACACGCTCCTGACGCGCTCGGAGCCGCGTGGCTATGCGGGCTTGCGCACCACAATCCAAGGTTTAGAGCCCCTAATCGACATTACCATCAAAGATCGCGTCCGCCCTGAACTCAGCGGGATCGGCGCTGTCCTAACGAAAGCCGGTTTCAAACCCTCCCCTGCTGCACCTGCCCCCGCAGCCGTGGCGGTCAACTCTTGACGGGGCGTACAAACAATCGAAGGAGATTTTCATGCCTTTAATCGACGCCGCAACGCTCGGGGAAGACTTTGAGGACCATCCCGTAGCCGAGGGTAAGTACAGTCTGCGTGTCCAGAAAGCCGAAGCTGCCAAGACCAAGGGCGGCACCGACGCCAAGGGCAACGAGAAGCCCATCCGAAACATGATAAAGCTCATGCTGAAGATCGAAGGCGAGGCCGGCGAGGGCGCAATGCCCGTCAACGAGATGCTCCTGATCCCGAACGACAACGAGGAGAGCAACACCAAGCGCATGTTCATGCAGCGCCTGACGCGCTTCTCCAAGACCTTCGGCGTGGACATCTCCGGTCTGGCGCACATCGACACCGATGAGCAGCTCGCGGAGTGGGTTCCGTCCACCTTCGAGGGGGCCACGGGCTCCTGCAACCTCGTCATCGAGGAGTATGAGGGCCGCGAGAGCAACAAGTTGGTTCTCCCGAAGGTCGCCTGACACGATCCCTGATTCCCCTTTCCCGTGTCGAGTAGTGAGGGGAAGGTGAAGAGCGCAGCCGCCCTGAGGCCCCCTCCTGCCCTGGAAACTTGGGGCGGCTGATGCGCCCATCCTGTATAAAGAGACGGAGACCCCCGTGCCCCCTGCCTCCAAGAAGCCCCACCAGCGCAAGAATGGCCTGGTGCTCACAGCCAAGCAGCTTCCCCCGGCGTCCTACGCCGCAATCCACAACCTGCCCCACGGCATCCGCCACCTCGCGCTTCACGCGATCCTAGCCGCAGCGGCTGACATGGCGAAGCGCCGGGGAGACAACTGGTATCGCCATGGGCATAAGCTGAAGTTGAGCTACTAAGGTGGCCGAGATCGGCCCCGTCGCTGCCAAGCGTCTCGCTCGCCTCCGTCGCGATTTCCTCTCCATGCCTCCCGAAGAGGCCGAAGCATTCGTGGCGGCACTTCGCCACAAAAGATCACACCCCGTTGCGTTGAAACGAGTCAAAACATCGAAGGGAAAAGACAATGCCGAAGAAATCAGTGAAACGTCGCACGAGCAAGACACACAGGACACACAAGGCCCGGAGAGGCCCTCCGATCAATCCGGTGGACAATTCGACTCCTGACTTCATAAAGCTTCAGGCGGTCATGAACACCCCCATCCGCGCCAAG
>Ga0134126_10003633_pt1 | contig 19337 bp, 18 predicted proteins | sample KB31752_FD_96881 | JGI IMG/M metagenome (GOLD analysis project Ga0134126, IMG submission 96881) | Terrestrial soil microbial communities with excess Nitrogen fertilizer from Kellogg Biological Station, Michigan, USA - KB3-175-2 | ecosystem: Environmental > Terrestrial > Soil > Unclassified ...
CATTTTGTTTTCGGAGTCGGCGCAGAAGGGCGCGCACTTTATTGAACTGTGCGCGCAACGCGGGATTCCGCTGGTGTTTCTGCAGAATATTTCGGGCTTCATGGTGGGCCGCAAGTACGAGAACGGCGGGATTGCGAAAGATGGCGCGAAGATGGTGACCGCGGTGGCGTGCGCGCGCGTTCCCAAGTTCACGGTGCTGATTGGCGGCAGCTTTGGCGCGGGCAACTACGGCATGTGCGGGCGTGCGTACAATCCGCGGCTGCTGTGGATGTGGCCCAATGCTCGAATCAGTGTGATGGGCGGGGAGCAGGCCGCGAACGTGCTGGCGCGGGTGCGGCGCGATGCGCTCGAAGCCAAAGGGAAACAGTGGAGCGCGGAGGACGAGGAAGAGTTCAAGGCGCCGATTCGCACGCAGTATGAGGAGCAGGGGAATCCGTACTATGCGACGGCGCGGTTGTGGGACGACGGCATTCTCGATCCTCTGGACACGCGGCGTGCGCTGGCGCTGGGGTTGGCGGCGGCGCAGAACGCACCCGCCGAGGCGACGCGATTCGGCGTCTTCCGCATGTAAAGAGAGCTATGGGCGAAGCGATGGTCGAAATCGAGCGGAAGGGAGCAGCCGCGTGGGTGTGGCTGAACCGGCCGGAGTTGCACAATGCGCTCAACGAGGAGTTGGTTCGCGAACTCACGGGAGTGTTTCGTGAGTTGCAGCGCGATGCGGAGACGCGCGTCATAGTGCTGTCGGGACGGGGGAAGAGCTTCTGCGCCGGCGGCGATATTGGATCGATGAGGCGACAGGGCGCAGCGAGCGCGACACAGAACCGCGACACTGCGCGCGAGCTGGCGGACTTGTTCCACTCGGTCGCTTCCTCGGCCAAGCCGACGATTGCGCGCGTGAACGGAGCGGCGATTGGCGGGGGGCTTGGGCTGGTGAGCGCGTGCGATATCGCTATTGCTGAAAGTGGCGCGAAGTTTGCGGCGTCGGAAGTGCGGCTGGGGCTGATCCCGGCGACCATCGGGCCGTACGTTGTGAGGGCGATCGGGGCGCGGTGGGCGCGGCGGCTGTTTCAGACGGCGGAGCGTTTCACGGCGGCGCAGGCCGAGAAGATCGGGCTGGTTCACGAATCCGTTGAGCCGGATGCGCTGGACGCGCGCGTGGACGCGGTAGTGGGTGATCTGCTGGAGGGCGGGCCGCTGGCGCAGAAGGCCGCAAAAGAATTGATCGATGCGGTGGCGGATCGGCCGATCACGGCGGAATTGATCGAGTACACGGCGGAACGCATAGCGGTGATCCGCGCGCAGGACGAGGCGCGCGAGGGGCTCAACGCATTCCTTGAGAAGCGCAAGCCGGGGTGGGCGCCGCGATCATGACGCGCCAGTTCGATACCATTCTGATCGCGAATCGCGGGGAGATTGCGTGCCGAGTGATTGCCACGTGCCGGCGCATGGGCATTCGCAGCGTGGCGGTGTACTCCGATGCGGACGCGGGCAGCCTGCATGCGAGGATGGCGGACGTGGCGGTGCGGATTGGGCCGCCGCCTTCGAAGGAAAGCTATCTCGACATCGAACGCATTCTGGAAGCGGCGAAGGAGACGGGTGCGCAGGCGATTCATCCGGGGTACGGGTTTTTGTCAGAGAACGAGGAGTTCGCGGAAGCATGCGCAAGGGCGGGCATCGTGTTTATCGGGCCGCCGGCAGCGGCGATTCGCGCCATGGGTTCAAAGGCGGCGGCGAAGGAACTGATGCGCAAAGCGGGCGTGCCATTGACGCCCGGTTACGACGGAACGAATCAGGAGGCCGAGTTTCTTCAGAAGCAGGCCGACGTGATCGGCTACCCGGTGATGATCAAGGCGAATGCGGGCGGCGGCGGCAAAGGCATGCGCCGCGTGGATTCGCGCGAGCAGTTCGCAGAGGCCGTGGCTAGTTGCCGGCGCGAGGCCGCGGCATCGTTCGGGGATGATTCCGTGCTGCTCGAGAAGTATCTTTTGGAGCCACGGCATGTGGAGGTGCAGATCTTCGGCGACGCGCATGGCAACGTGGTGAGCATTTTCGAGCGCGACTGCAGCGTGCAGCGGCGGCACCAGAAGGTGATTGAAGAAGCGCCGGCTCCGCAGCTCTCCACCGCATTGCGCGCGGCATTGGGTGAGGCCGGACGCAGCGCAGCGCGCGCGGTGAAATACGTGGGCGCGGGGACCGTCGAGTTTCTCGTTGACCGCGATGGCGGGTTCCACTTCATGGAGATGAATACGCGCCTGCAGGTGGAGCATCCCGTGACGGAGATGATTACGGGGCTGGACCTGGTGGAGTGGCAGATTCGCGTGGCCGCGGGCGAGCCGCTGCCGCTCAAGCAGGATCAGCTCGCGATGCGCGGGCACGCCATCGAGGCGCGCATTTATGCGGAGGATCCGGAACACGATTTCCGGCCGTCGATTGGCAAGATCGTTCACTTGCGTGCGCCGCAGGCGTCCGAACATGTGCGTGTGGATACGGGGATCGAGGAGGGCGACACGATCACGCCGTTCTACGATCCGATGATTGCCAAGCTGATTGTGTGGGGCGAGACGCGCGAGACGGCGGTGGGGCACATGGCGAAGGCGCTGGGCGAGTTCCAGATCGTCGGCGTGGCCAACAACGTGAAATTCTTGCAGAGGTTGATCACCAGCCCGTCGTTCACGAAGACGCGCCTGGACACGAGCCTCATCGAACGCGAGCAGGAGTGGATTCATGCTCAGGATTCTGGCGCGCAGCAGGATGCGCTGCTTGTGGCGGCGCTGGCCATCGTATTGCGCGAGCGGGCACAGTTGCAGTGCGGCGCGGCTTCACCCTGGCTGGCGGGCGATGGATGGCGCCTGAACAGCGTGCTGCGGCGCACTATCGCACTTACGCGGGGCGAAGAACGTTTTACGGTCACGGTGGAGTATGGCGCGCGCGGTTACGGGATGAGCGCAGGCGGGAGCAGCGTTGAAGGGAATGGCACGCTGGCCGGCGAACATGACGTGGATGCGATGCTGGGTGCGCGACAGGTACGTGCCACGGTGGTGGTGAGCGGGGCGCATCATCACGTGTTCCTCGGCGGGCATCATTTTGTGTTCGATTACGATGATCCGCTGGATGTGGAGGCACAGCATCACGCCAGCGAAGGCAGTCTGCTGGCGCCGATGCCGGGGCGCGTGGTGGCGCTGGCGGCTGAGCCGGGGCAGCACGTTGAGAAAGGCGCGCCGCTGATGATTCTGGAAGCGATGAAGATGGAGTGCACAGTACACGCGCCGGTTGCGGGCAGCGTGCGCTTGTTTCATTTTGCGGCGGGCGACCAGGTGATGGAAGGCGCGGAACTGCTTGAGTTCACTCGCGACGATGAGAACGGAAACGCCGATGGCTGAACGGGTGCGGATTGTCGAGGTGGGCCCGCGCGACGGTCTGCAGAATGAGTCGCAGACCGTGCCTACCGCGGTGAAGCTGGAGTTCATCGGCCTGCTCGCGGATGCGGGGTTGAAGACGATTGAGGCCACGGCTTTCGTTTCGCCGAAGTGGGTTCCACAGATGGCGGATCATGCGGAACTGATGCGTGCGCTTGAGCGGCGACCTGCGGTGGGGCCAACTGCCTCCCTCCGGTCGGCCGTGAATTATCCCGTGCTGGTGCCGAATCTTCGCGGGTTTGAAGCGGCAATGGAGGCGGGGGCACGCGAGGTTGCGGTGTTCGCCGCGGCCTCGGAGACGTTTTCGCAGCGCAACATCAACTGCTCGATCGCGGAAAGCCTGGAGCGGTTTGCGCCGGTGTTCGATGCGGCGCGCGCGGCAAAAGTGCGGGTGCGCGGATACGTGTCGTGTGCGCTCGGCTGCCCTTATGAGGGCGCTATCGATCCGGCCCGTGTGGCGGACGTGGCGGGGCGGCTGTTCAAGGCGGGGTGTTATGAAATTTCGCTGGGAGACACGATTGGGGTGGGCACGCCGAACCGGACAAAGAAGATGCTAGCCGCTGTGTCGGAGCGGGTACCGGTGGAGTGCCTGGCGGGTCATTTTCATGACACTTACGGGCAGGCGCTGGCGAACGTCTATGCGGCGATGGAAGCGGGCGTGCGCGTGTTCGATTCTTCGGTGAGCGGGCTCGGCGGCTGCCCATATGCGCCGGGGGCAGCGGGAAATATTGCGACCGAGGATCTGGTGTACATGCTGGACGGGATGGGCGTGGAGAGTGGTGTGGACCTCGACCGCCTCATTGCCGCGGGCACATTTATCTGCGCGAAGCTGGGGCGCGAGACGCAGTCGCGGGTGGCGAAGGCGCGCGGGAAGACCTGCTGAGGGACTGAATTGGGCCGAGGTAAGGAAACAGCGGGTCCTTCGCTGCGCTCAGGATGACAAGCCATTTGGGAACACTAGCGCTTCAGGCGAGGATCTGCGGTTCGGTTTTGGCCTGGACTTCTTCGCGGGTGACGCCGGGGGCAAGTTCGCGAAGTTGGAGGCCGTCGGGCCCTACGTCGAGGACGCACAGATCGGTGATGATGCGGCTGACTACCCCGGCGCCGGTAAGGGGAAGCGAACAGGCACGCAGTATTTTCTTCTCGCCGTCTTTTGCGGTGTGCTCCATGATGACGACGACGCGGCGCACGCCTGCAACCAGGTCCATGGCGCCGCCCATGCCCTTCACCATTTTGCCGGGGATCATCCAGTTGGCAAGATCGCCGCGTTCCGAGACTTGCATCGCTCCGAGGATTGCCAGGTTGATGTGGCCGCCGCGGATCATGGCGAACGAGTCGTAGCTGGAGAAGTAACTTGCGCCGGGGAGTGCGGTCACGGTCTGCTTGCCTGCGTTGATGAGGTCGCAGTCGATTTCAGCGTCGGTGGGAAAGGGGCCGATGCCGAGCAGGCCGTTTTCAGAATGCAGCGTTACGTGGATGTCGCCGGGAATGTAGTTTGCCACCAGCGTGGGGATGCCGATGCCGAGGTTGACGTAGAAGCCGTCCTCAAGTTCCTGCGCGGCGCGCTGCGCCATTTGTTCCCGAGACCATGCCATTGGTTACGCCTCTCGCGTGGTGCGCTTTTCAATGCGCCGTGAAGGATTGGAATTGTGGACGACGCGCTGCACGAAGATGCCGGGGGTATGGATCTGGTCGGGCTCGAGATCTCCCGGTTCAACCAGAATTTCCACCTCCGCAACGGTAACGCGGCCGCACATGGCCGCCCCTGGATTGAAGTTGCGCGCGGTTTTGCGATAGACGAGGTTGCCGAAGGTGTCTCCCTTCCACGCTTTGACGAGCGCGAGATCGGCGCGGATGCCGCGTTCCAGAATGTAGGTGTGGCCATCGAATTCGCGATGTTCCTTGCCTTCCGCGATCATGGTGCCCACCCCGCTGCGCGTGTAGAAGCCGGGAATGCCAGCGCCGCCGGCCCGCATGCGCTCGGCCAGCGTGCCCTGAGGGCTGAACTCCACTTCCAGCATACTTGCGAGGAACTGCCGCTCGAACTCGCGATTTTCGCCCACGTAGCTGGAGATCATTTTGCGGATCTGGCGGGTTTCGAGGAGCTGTCCCAAGCCCCAGGCGTCGACGCCGGCATTATTGCTGGCGACGGTTAAATCTTTTTTGCCGGTGTCGCGCAGAGCGGCGATCAGCGCTTCGGGGATGCCGCACAGCCCGAATCCACCCACGGCGATGGTGATGCCATCTTCTACAATCCCCTGAAGTGCGGACCGCGCGTCAGGATACAGTTTTGATTTGGCCAAGGGGAAGACCTTTCCGGCGAACCGATCGTCCGGTTGCAGCCCGCAAAGTAGTATGCGAGGCTGCCCTTTGCTCGCGCAATAGGCGGCGATTGCGACCGGCGGAGGATCGCGGCTCTTTCATCGCCGCCGGTTGCGCCGCGTGGTTGTTTCTCGCGAGCGGCTGCGCTTCCGATAGCGAACGCAAAGATGCCGCGCCGGAGGCGGCCCTATGACGGACACGCCAGCAGTGGGTCCCGATACCGCGGGCGAACCTGCCGAGCTTGGGATGCGGCATGTTCCGAATGCGGTTTCGGCGGTCGTGCTTTTTACGGTGCGTCTGCTCGCTGCGGTTCTGCAATTGCGCATTGTGGACCAGCACTGGGGCGGCGGTTACACCGGCCTGAACGCGCTGGGCAGCCAGGTTCTGCTGTTCGTCACATTGCTGGAACTGGGCCTATCGCAATCGGCCATCACGCTACTCTACGAGCCTCTGCTGAAGCACAATCATCCGCGCGTATCGGCCATGATCTCCGCGCTTCGCCATGATGTTCGCCTGCTGGCCGGCGTAGGGGCCGTAGTGCTGTTTCCCGCAGTGGCATTGTATGCGCGCTTCATTCGCGGCGGTCTGTCGTACGGGCTGGTAGCCGGCACATTGGGCTGTATCGCCGTCTCCGGGTTTGTGCAGTTGATGGCGATTCATTTCCAGGCCTATTTGAACTCGGCCGAGCAGATGGACAAGGTGAATTACACCTTTGCCGCCGGCTACTTGTTGAAGACAGGAATCGGGCTTCCGCTCGCGCTCTACTGGAACGATTACCTGCTGCTGCCGGGGACCGTCGCCTTGCTTACTGCTGGCGAGTACTTGTCGCTGCGCATCGCGTTTCACCGCGGTTTCCCGCAGTTCCGTCCCGTCGATTGGAGAGACGCAGCGCGGGAGATTCGTGGGCGCGCGCGTTTTGTCCTGATCCAGAGGGTCGCCGGGCTGGCCTATTACCAATCCGATTTCGTCATCCTGTCGGTCACCACTTCGCTGCTGATGGTGCGGAACTACGCAAAGTTCCAGTATGTCTCGGCGGCGTTGCTGGCCGTGGTGGGACTCGTGGCCGCGTCACTTACCACGTCGCTGGCGCGCCAGCAGTTGCGTGGGCGAGTGGCTAGCGGCAGGAAACAATATGTGACTGCACAGTTCGCCATCAGCATTGCCGGCGCGGTGCTCATGGTGGCTTTCTGGTTCACGGCGCGGACGATTGTGGAAATAGCCTTCGGACCCGATTTTGCGGTGAGTTCGATCGCGGTGATCCTGTTCGGGATTGCGCTGTTTCTCAACATCGTGAAGGCTGTCGACGATGTGTTCATCGTGGTGAAGGGCGCGTTTCACATCGGCTGGTGGATTCCCGTGGTGGAGGTGCCGGTGTACGTCATCAGCGGCGCGGTGCTGTCGCGACGCATGGGAATTCCCGGCATTCTGGCCGCAACGATTGGGACCAACGTTCTTATTTCAATCCTGGTGAAAGGACTCGTGCTGCCCGTTCCCGTGTTCGACAGCACTCGTTCGCAGTGGTACGGATCGCGGGCAGTGAACATGATCAAGGCGATTGCCACAGCAGCTCCGCTGATACCTTTCTATGCGCTCGCGCCGCGCGCACTGCATCCGGCGTGGCTGCGGTTTGGCGTAACGAATCTTGTGGCACTTGCGTATATGTTCGTAGCCATTCGATGGCTGGCTCTGCGAACGCCAGTGGGAACTGGGCCGGCGAGCGAACCCTGAAATTGCGGTTCTGGCCGGGACCTGTTTCGTCGATCGACCGCCGGCGCAAAGATAGCTCCACAGTGCATTGGACACCCTCGTGCTACAACAGCAATAGAAGCATGTGTGGCCGCTATTATCGTCGCTCAGACAAGCAGCAGATCGCCGAGGCTTTTCGCCTGGGCCTGCCGACGACGTTTGAGATTCTGCCGTCGTTCAACGTTTGCCCCCAGAGTTTCCAGCCGATCGTGCGGCTGGACGAGGAGACCGGCGAACGTGAACTGGCCCAGGCGCGGTGGGGACTAGTGCCGTTCTGGGCCAACGACGCAAAGATGGCCTACAACACCATCAATGCCAAGGCAGAGACCCTGGCCACCAGCCCTGCGTTTCGCGAGGCGTTGAAGCGCCACCGCTGCCTGGTGCCCCTGGATGGTTTCTACGAATGGGAGCCCAGCGGCGGGAAGAACAAGCAGCCGTATGCGGTCGGCCTGGCGTCCGGCGGCCTGTTTGGGGTTGCGGGGCTATGGGATCGATGGAAGGACAAGGCCAGTGGTGAATGGCTGGAGACTTTCACCGTGATTACCACCGATCCGAATGAGGTGATGGAGCCGTTTCACAATCGGATGCCGGTGATTTTGCGGCCGCAGGATTTTCAACGGTGGATGGACCCGGGTGATCCGACGCGCATACCCTTGGACCTGCTCCGGCCGTATCCGGCGGAGGAGATGAAGGCGTGGAAGATCGGTCCCGCGGTGGGCAACGTGCGCAATGATCACTCCGGGCTCATCGCCCCTCTCGACGAGCCTGTGCAGACCTCTCTTTTTTGAGCCGGTTCGCTTGCCAGCCACTCGGCGGAGCATGAAATACTGCCTAGTGCCTTGTCTGGCATAAATCTCTGCCTGGTGGTATCAGCCTTGGAACGCAAGCTTTATACGGCCCGCCTCGAACGCAAGGACTGCATCTCAGAATCCGCCCAGTGTTTTCATTTTGAGTTTGTGGTGGAAGATGTCGACGAGTTTCCATTCACCTCGGGGCAGTTCGTATCGACAGTAGCGAGCGATGCCAATGGCAAGCAGCAGACGCGGGCGTATTCCATTGCGTCGGCAGCGCGCGCCAACCGCTTCGACCTGTGCGTGAACCGCGTGGAAGGTGGGTTCTTTTCCAACCACCTGGCGGACCTGACTGACCTGCCGCCCGGCGGGACCGTCAAGATGCATGGGCCACACGGGCATTTTGTTCTGCACACACCTATCACCGATTCCATCTTTATTGCGACGGGCACGGGCATTGCACCCATGCGCGGCTTCGCGCAGTGGCTGTTTCCCGAGGACGGCTCGGACCGTAGCGAAGGCAAAGATATCTGGCTGGTCTATGGCACGCGTTACGAGAGCGAGCTCTATTATCGCGACGAGTTTGAGGCGCTTGCGGCGAAGCATCCGAACTTTCATTACGTGACCACGCTCAGCCGCGCCGATGAAAGCTGGACGGGCCTGCGCGGATACGTGCAGGATCATGTGGCGCGCATCGTAGAAGAACGCGCCGCGCGCCTGGGACAGGCGCTGCCGCTGCCGGCTATCGATCCCGCGACCCCGGCCAGCGAGCTGAAGTTTGATATCTACGCGTATATCTGCGGCTTGAATAACATGGTCAGCGGCGTTCGCGACAAGCTGTCCGGCTATGGCTGGCACCGAAAGCAGATTGTGTTCGAGCGCTACGACTGATTGCGACCGCTCTTCGCTGCGCGATTGCGCCGGCAAACTATAGATTGAACAGTTCGCGCAGGCGACGGGTCTGTGAGCGGCTCACCGGAATTTCTGTCTGCTTTTTGTCGTTCATGCGGAGCTGGTAGCTGGATTTGAACCAAGGCACTACTTCGCGGATGTGGTTGATGTTCACGACAAAGCCGCGGTGGGCGCGCCAGAACAGAGCCGGATCAAGCAGATCGAGCAGTTCCTCGAGCGTTCGACATTTCGATTGACCTTCGAAGCTCTGCGTGACTACACGAATGACGCCTTCGTCGATTGCGGCATAGCAGATTTCGGCCTGGTCAACGAGCAACAGCCGGCTCTGCGCCTGCACGATGAGCTTGGCGGGCTGATGCGCCGGCTGGGGACGGTTGAGCAGCCGCAACAGAGTGTCAATCTGGCTGGCCGGCGCCGCCGATGTGGGTCCGCCGGCAATCCTGCTCTTCACTCGTTCGACCGCCTGCTCCACGCGCTCGCGGTCGAAGGGCTTCAGCAGGTAGTCCACTGCGTTCACGTCGAAGGCTCGCACCGCGTACTGGTCATAAGCAGTCGCAAAGACAATGTGAGGCAGCGGTTCGTCTTCCGCACCGGGATACTGGCGAGCGCGGGCTTCGCTGTGCTCTTGCAGGCGCTTGATTACGGCGAATCCGTCGAGGCCAGGCATCTGCACATCCAGGAACACCAGATCGGGGCGATGCTCCTCGATCAGGTTCACGGCTTCGATGCCGTTGGTGCCCTGCGCGAGCACGTCAACTCCGCCCACCGAATCGAGAAGATACTTCAACTCGTCGCGGGCCAGTTGCTCGTCGTCAATGATGAGGGCGGAGAGGGTCATGCTGAAGGTTCATTGTAGAAAGCGCAGGTGCGGGCTGTCACCCGGGCCGGAATCCTGACCCGCCGGTTTGTTCGCTGCTGCCGGTTACGTGCGCTGTCAGTCGCGCATCACGTGCAGCCGCGAGGGCATGTGATCGGCGGCCAGTTCATGCCCGCATCGGGTGCAGAACTGATCGGTGGCGCGCACTGTACGGAAGCAGTTGCCGCAGCTTGCGGAGAGCTGGTAATTGCATTGCGGGCAGAAGTGGAAGTCGCTCTGCACCATGGTGCCGCAGGCCGCGCAGCGGGAGACCAGGGGCTGGCGCAGGAGGAAGTACAGCACCGCTCCAATGCCGCCCGGCATGACGAAGCAGATCAGCATCCAGAATCGCGCGCTCATGGAACGCCGGGGCGCGTCCTTGCTGACATAGCCGATCATCAGGAAGTAGAGGGCGGCGAGTACGCCCCACGAAACGTTGAAATAGATGCGGAACCCGATGGGGGGGCGCGTGTGATGGTGCTGCTGCGGGAGCACCATCCAGAAGTAATACTCCACGGCCACAAAGGCGGCGATGGCAATGAGGATCGACCACAGCGGGATCAGCCGCGCGTCGTCTTCACCGCCGATTTTGTCTAATTTGTCCAGTTCCCGCATTATCAACTCACAAGCCCCAGAGTCTCACAGAATATTCGGAGGACCAATTCTATAAACTGCTTCCGTATAGAAATGGACGGAACCGGGCGCGGGGAAGTTGCGCCGCCCCTGTTGCGGCGGCGTCAGGCGGGGTTCGCTTCGCGGCGCCGTCCTTGGAAGACGGCGCGAAGTTGGGCTTTATTTGCTGAACTTTACGTATCGGCGCCCGGCATAAAGACGGAATCCGCCCGACGGATCCGCAGTGACTGCGAGCGGACGCGGGCGCTTCATGTCCGCATCGTCCGCGGAGTCTACCGTGAGCACGTCATGCGCCCCTACATCGGTGACGACGAACTTGTTGCCGGCGACGAACCCCACACCATAGATGCCAGCCGGCAGATCCTGGCCGCCGATTTTGAGCGGCACTTCAGTGATGAAGTACGCCTGGTACTTGGACTGAACGTCGCTCGAGTATCCGCTTGTATCTACAAGCGTGGCAAGCATATACGAACCATCTGAGAACTTGACGCCACCCGAGTTGCGCTTCTGCGCCGGTGCGGCCTGGCCCTTGTACCAGAGGGTCGCGGGCAGAAGCGTCTGGGTGTCGGCAGGGGCCAAAACCTTATCGCCGGTCTGCGCCGTTGCGCGTCCTGGAACTGCCGCGAAGACCGCGGCCAGCCCCGCCAAAGCAAGTAATTTCCCGAAGCTTCTCAAACCCATGGTTTTGCCTCCAGTTGGATTGCAGATTGCGACCGGAGTATATCGCATTGCACGGACGGCTCGGCATCCACCGGTCGAACGAGGCTTGGTCAGACTCTGCCTCCGGCCTCCGGCACATACAGGTCAACGTAGTCGTTGACCGGCAAGGCGTCGAGCCGCGCCGGGTCGAGCGAGACATCGAGAATGCGCTGCTGCTGGGCCTGAGGGAAGCGCCGGGCGAGGTTGGTGCGGAACTTTTCGACCAGCAGCGGCAGGCCTTCCTGGCGCCGGCGGCGATGGCCGATGGGGTACTCCACGGTCTCCTCGAGCACCGTGCCGTCGTTGAGTTCCATGCGCACTGAGTTGGCGATGGAGCGCTTTTCGGGATCGTGATAATCGTGCGTGAACTGCGGCACTTCGACGCAGGTGGTGCGGTCGCGGATGGCATCGATGCGCGGCCCCCACGTGGGATCTTTCGCCACGGCGTCCTCGTAGTCTGCGGCGGTGAGCCGGCCGAAGAGCAGCGGCACGGCAATCATGTATTGGACGCAATGATCGCGGTCGGCGGGATTGGCGAGCGGGCCTTGCTTGTCGATGATGCGCAGGCAGGCCTCGTGCGTGCGGATCGTGATTTTTTCGATGGCGGCAGCGGTAAGGCCGCGCCGGGCCAGCTCCTGGTGGAGTTTCATGGCGCACTCGACCGCGGTCTGGGCGTGAAATTCCGCCGGGTAGCTGATCTTGAACAGCACGTTTTCCATGACGTAAGAGCCATAGGGGCGCTGGAATTTGAAGGGCTGCCCACGGAATGAGACGTCATAGAAGCCCCAGGTCTTCGCGGTCAGAACCGAGGGGTAGCCCATCTCACCGGCTTTCGCCATCAGCGCCAGCCGCACCGCGCGGCTGGTTGCGTCACCCGCCGCCCAGCTTTTGCGCGAGCCGGTATTGGGCGCGTGACGATAGGTGCGCAGGCTCTGGCCGTCGACCCAGGCGAGCGAGAGCGCGTTGATGGTCTGCTCACGGCTGAGCCCGAGCAACTGGCAGACGACTGCGGTGGACGCGACCTTGACCAGCACTACGTGGTCGAGGCCCACCTTGTTGAATGAGTTTTCGAGAGCAATGCAGCCCTGGATTTCGTGCGCTTTGATCATGGCGGTGAGGACTTCGCGCATCGTGAGCGGCGCGCGGCCTTCGGCAACGTTGTTGCGCGAGAGCCAGTCAGCAACGGCCAGGATGCCGCCGAGATTGTCTGAAGGGTGACCCCATTCCGCGGCGAGCCAGGTGTCATTGAAGTCGAGCCAGCGGATGATGGCGCCGATGTTGAATGCGGCCTGCACTGGGTCAAGCTGATAGATCGTGCCGGGCACGCGCGCGCCGTTGGGCACGATGGTGCCAGGCACGATGGGTCCGAGCAGCTTGGTGCAGGCAGGGTATTCGAGGGCTTCGAGGCCGCAGCCGAGGGTGTCAATGAGGCAGGCGCGAGCGGTGGAGTAGGCGAGATCGCTTTCGATGTTGTAGTTCAGAGCGTAATCGGCGATGTCAGTCAGGACCTGGTCGGGCGCCGGCCGTTCATTACTGAGATGCGATGACACGGAGACTCCTTGCGAGTTCGTAGTTCGCAGTTCTTAGTTCACAGTTCACTGTCTTTCTTCTATTGGCACAAACGCGCGCGGCTCGGGGCCGGTGTAGTTGGCTGAGGGGCGAATGATCTTGCCATCGCGGCGCTGCTCCATGACGTGCGCGCACCAGCCCGCGGTGCGGGCCATCACAAACAGCGGCGTGAACAGGTCGATGGGGATGCCCATCATGTGGTAGGCCACGGCGCTGAACCAGTCGAGATTTGGGAACATGCGCTTGGCGTCGCGCATCACGGTCTCAATGCGGTCGGCGACTTCGAAATGCCACATGTGCCCGGACGATTGCGCCAGGCGTCGCGCGACTTCCTTGATGATGTCGCTGCGCGGATCGCTGATGGTGTAGACGGGATGGCCGAAGCCGATGATGACTTCGCGCTGGTCGATGCGGCGGCGGATGTCCTGCTCGGCCTGATCGCCGGTGCGGTAGCGGTGCTGGATTTCGAGGGCGACCTCGTTGGCGCCGCCATGCTTGGGACCCTTGAGCGCGCCGATTGCGCCGCAGATGCAGGAGTAGAGGTCAGAGCCTGTGCCGGCGATCACGCGCGCGGTGAACGTCGAGGCGTTGAATTCGTGCTCGGCGTACAGAATGAGCGACAGGTTCATGGCCTGCACCCACTCGGGCCGAGCCGGCTCGAGGTGCAGCATGTGGAGGAAATGCGCGGCGATGGTGTTCCCGCCAGCTTCGACGTCGATGCGCCGGCCGTGGCGCGCATATTGGTGCCAGTAGAGAAGTATCGAGGGGAGCCGCGCGAGCAGCGAGTCGGCGATCTCGGTGGCACCCTCCTCGTTGTGGTCGGGCGCCTCGGGTAGCGTGCAGCCCAGCACGGATACGCCGGTACGCAGAACGTCCATAGGATGCGATGCCGGCGGCAGCAACTCGAGCGCCTGCTTTACAGCGGCGGGCAGGCTGCGCATCTCTGCTAGCTGCTTTTTGTAAGCGGCCAACTCGCCGGCGGTGGGCAGCTTGCCGTGCACGAGCAGGTGCGCGACTTCCTCGAACTCGCAATGAATTGCGAGGTCATGGATGTTAAATCCGCGATAGTGCAAGTCGTTGCCCGTGTGGCCCACCGTGCAGAGGGCGGTGTTTCCTGCCGGCGTGCCGGACAAGGCTACTGATTTCTTGGGCTTAAAAACGGGGGTGACTTCGGTCTGGCTCATGCTCACTCCAGCGAGTTTGACGCTAAAGGATCAACCGGTTGGGTGGCAAGTTGTATCCGCGCTTCTGTTTGACGTCATGGGATGAATGGCCCTTTATTTTAGTTGACACGAGGAATTCCCTTAGTTGAAGTGCGCGAATTGTAACGAGAATGATGATCCAGCGACAATCCGGTGACAACCAGACGTGTTGGAGACACTATGGTGACATCAGGTCAGAGGAGGAACTTTGATCTTTCGCGATGAACCCCAGGGCGAATATAGGAGGTCTATATGTTGCACGTTCGTCGTACCTCGGCGCTCGCCGAGGTGTGTGGGCTTCTACTGACACTAACGATCGTCTATAGTGTCGCTGCTTATAGCGAAACCCCGGACGGTGATAGCGCCACAACTCTCGGGTCAACGGTTCCCTCCAATGGAGATGTCAATCCATACGGAATTGCGCGCGTTCCCCGGACGATGGGCCGTCTCGTCGAAGGCCGATTCCTGGTGAGCAATTTCAACAATGCCGCAAATGAACAAGGCACGGGTACAACCATTGTGCAGATGCAGCCCAACGGCGCCATGCAGTTGTTTGCGCAGATCGATGCGAGCAGTGCCTCTTGCCCCGGGGGCATCGGCCTTACCACGGCGCTGGTCGCGCTTCGAAGCGGTTTTGTCGTCGTTGGGAGTTTGCCCACGACGGACGGAACTTCAGCCACCGCCAAGGCCGGTTGCCTGATCATCCTGAACAGCAATGGCAATGTGGTGGAGACAATCTCCGGGCATCACATCAACGGCCCCTGGGACATGACTGCCGTCGAAGATGATGGGGCGTTCGTGCTGTTTGTCACCAATGTCCTCAACGGAACCGTCGCTGCCGGCGGGAAAATTGTCAATCAAGGAACAGTCGCGCGCCTATTCTTCACGGTTCCCAAGAGCGGTGCACCCGAATTAAAGGACAGCTCGGTCATTGCCGATGGCTTTCCGGAGCGCACCGATCCCGGCGCCCTGGTGATTGGTCCCACCGGCGTCGCATTCAATGCGACCAGCGGAAACCTCTTCGTGGCCGACAGCCTGGATAACAGAATTGCGGTCATTCACCACGCTCTGGTTCGCACGAGCGCCACATGGAAGGGTGACACCGTCTCGAAAGGCGGAGCATTCAATGATCCGCTGGGTATCTCGCTTTTGGGCCATAACCTGTTTGTCGCAAATGGAGATGACGGCAATATTGTCACCGTGGACGTAACCACCGGCAAGCAGGTCGATGTCGACCTGGTCGATAGCTCCGGCGGTCCGCCTCCAGGGTCGGGTGCTCTATTCGGGCTTTGGGCGCTGCCGGGCGAAATCTACTTTGTGGACGATGCCACGAACACGCTGAACGTGCTGCATTGAGCTGCCGCAACCGAGTTCCACAGGCGCGCATTCTGCCGACAGGGTGCGCGCCTGCGGACTTGGACAGAGCCTGAACCAGGCCTGTTGCCGGATGTGTGCCCAAGTGTGCCGCTATTATTTCTTCTTCGCGAACAACTCATCCAGCTTCTGCTCGTACGCGTGGTAGTCGAGGAACTTGTACAGGTCAGCGCGTGACTGCATGATGGGAACGACGCTTTTCTGCGTGCCCTCATGCCGGATGGCCTCATACACCTTCAGCGCGTCTGCGTTCATCGCGCGGTAAGCGCCGCAGCAATAAAGAATCATGTCCACGCCCGCCGCGCCTAGTTCGTCGCGCGTCCACAGCGGGGTCTGGCCGAACTCGGTGATGTTGGCGAGGATGGGTACGCCTACGGCCTTGCGAAATTTGGTGTACTGCTCCAGTTCAGTGACGGCTTCGGCGAAGATCATCTCGGCACCGGCCGCTACGTAGGCTTGCGCCCGCTCGATGGCCGCGTCCAGCCCCTCATTGGCCAGCGCGTCGGTGCGGGCCATCAATACGAACTGCGGATCGGTCTTTGCGTCCACCGCGGACTTGATGCGGTCAGCCATCTCCTGGGTGGAGACGAGTTCCTTGCCCGGACGGTGGCCGCAGCGCTTGGCGCCCACCTGGTCTTCCATGTGGACAGCAGCCGCGCCGGCCTTGATCATTTCGCGGATGGTGCGCGCGATGTTGAACGCCGATCCCCATCCCGTGTCGATATCGACCAGCACCGGCAAAGCGCTGGCCGTGGTAATGCGGCGGACGTCGACCAGAACGTCTTCCATGGTGCTTACGCCAAGGTCGGGCATTCCCAGTGAGTTTGCGGCAACACCGCCACCCGAAACATAGAGCGCGCGAAAGCCAGTGGCCTCGGCCATTCGCGCGGTGTAAGCGTTGATGGCGCCCGCCACCTGCAGCGGCTTTTCTTCGGCAACAGCGGCCCGGAAGCGCGACCCTGCTGACTGTACATTCGATGGCATGGTCATACCCGTTCTCTTTGGCTCAAGAATACAACCGCAGCGGGCGGCGAAGGCGCCTGCCAGTACCCCACAGGCTTACAATCAACGACGGTGCAGTTCGAGCAGCTTTTCCCTATCCCAAGGAGGAAAAAGGCATGAAGCGTCTTTTAGTGTGTACCGGACTTCTGGCCGCCGGGATGTTTGCCATTGCGCAAAGTAAAACGCCGGCGAGTCCCGCGGAGACCGCCACCGGCAGCATCGGCGGGCACACCGTCACCGTCAGCTACTCCTCGCCCGCTGTAAAAGGCCGCGAGGGGCAAATTTTCAACAAGGGCGGCCTGATCCAGAAAACACACAAGGAGTACCCCGTGTGGCGCGCCGGCGCGAATGCCGCCACCACTCTGACCACGGACGCGAATCTCAAGATCGGTAATATCGATGTGCCTGCCGGGAAGTACACGCTGTTCGTCGATATCTCCGACCCTGACAACTGGGTGCTCATTGTCAACAAGAAAACCGGCGAGTGGGGCCTTGCCTACGACGCTTCGCAAGACCTGGGGAAGACCAAGATGGAAATGTCGAAGCCTTCCGCGATGGTGGAACACCTGAAGTACACCATCAGCAGCGAGGGCGCTAACAAGGGTAAGCTCACGCTGGCGTGGGAAGATCACGAGGCGTCTGTACCCATCGAAGCGCAATAAACATCGGAGCCGGGCGGCGCAGAACGCGGCGGGCGCCGCCCGCCCATACAATGGAAGACGAAGCGTTTCTTACGCTCCGGGGTGATTCAAGCCTTGCCTCTCTATGAATATCGCTGCAAAAGCTGCGGCCATCGCTACGAGAAGATCCAGAAGGTGAACGACGAGCCGGACACGGCGTGTCCCAAGTGCGGCGGCGAAGTCATGCGTCCGCTGACCGCGCCAGCGTTCCAGTTCAAGGGCGCGGGCTGGTACGTGAACGACTACGCGTCGAAGTCTTCTTCCAGTTCCGGCTCTGAGAAGCCGGCTTCGGAGTCGTCGAGCGAATCCAAGACAGAGCCGAAAACCGAATCGAAGCCCACGGAATCCAAGCCGGCCGGTGAGAGCACATCTTCGAGCAGCGCCGCGGCATCGCCTTCGAAGCCGGCCTCAAGCACCGTCAAGGAATAGGTTGTCTTTCAGAGCCGTCGATCGCAGACCCGACGACTGAGGACCCACCACCGAAGATCTTCCTTTCAGACTCGTGCGCCGATCACGTCGGTGTATTTGTTCCCCGATCCTGTATTGAAGAGCACCACGCGATCGCTCTTGCTCAGGAAGCCGGTTGCGATCAGATGATCGTAGGCTGCGGTGGCCGCAGCCCCTTCGGGCGAGAGCAGAAGTCCCTCGCGGCTGGCCCAGTTCTTCAATGAGGCGAAGATCGCGTCGTCGCTCAGCGCCACGGCGTTGCCGGCGGATTGCTGCAGAATATCGAGAAGGATGTAGTCGCCGTAGGGCTTAGGCACGCGCAGCCCCGAAGCTGCCGTATGTGCATTCTGCCAAGCCTCACAAGTGAGCTGGCCTTGGTTGAACGCCCGCACCACCGGCGCACAGCCTGCCGCCTGCACTACGATCATTTTGGGCCTGCGGCCCTTGACCCAGCCAAGTTGCTCCATTTCCTCGAACGCTTTCCACATGCCGATCATGCCTACGCCGCCGCCGGTGGGATAGAACACCGCGTCAGGGTATTCCCAGCCAAGCTGCTCGACGAGTTCGTAGCCCATGGTCTTCTTGCCCTCGACGCGATACGGCTCCTTGAGCGTGGAGACGTCGAACCAGCCTTCGGAGGACTTGCGCTCAGCTACCATGCGGCCGCAGTCGGAGATGAGCCCGTCGACGAGATAGAGGTGAGCGCCGTAGGCCCGACATTCCACCTGGTTGGCCATGGGCGTGTCGCGCGGCATGAAGATGTGCGCCTCGATGCCCGCCGCCGCCGAGTACGCGGCGAGCGCTCCGCCGGCATTGCCGGCCGTAGGCGCGGCGAGCTTCTTCAGCCCGTATTGGCGGGCCATGGTGACGGCCAGGGCCAGCCCGCGCGCCTTGAATGTGCCGGTGGGGTTGGCGCCTTCTTCCTTCAGCCAGACATTTTCATAGCGCCGGCTGGGCAGCATGGGCGTCCAGCCTTCGCCGAGGGTGACCGGCTCCACGTCAGGAAGGACATCGCGATAGCGCCACATGCCGCTCCAGCGGCGATCCTGCTCTGATGTGCAGATGCTGTCGCGGGCGGCGGTCCCCTTTGCGCCGCTCAGGTCATAGCGCACGTAGAGCGATCCGGCGCAGGCGGTGCACACGGTCTGGGGAGTTGCAGGGTTGTGATGCTGATGGCAGCGGGAGCACTCGAGGAAGGCAACCTTGGGCATGGCCATAGGATAATGGAGAGCTTGAGCACCGAGACCGAACAAAGCCAGCACCGGCCAGGAGTGAACCGTCCCGCGGAGCGCGCCCTGTTCGCCGCCGCCATGCTGCTGTTGATTGCCGGCGCGGCTATGAGCCATTGGCCGCAGTTAGCCGCGACCGCGCTCGCCGTCCGGTGGGTCGGCCTTGTGCTCTTTGCTCCCGTCGCGTGGCAGCGGCGCTCGCTGCTGGTTTGGACCTTCTACTGCATGGTTGCCGGTGTGGTTCTGGGTCTCGATGCACCGCACTTTGCGGGGCAGCTCCGCGTCATCGGCGACCTCTTTCTGCGCCTCATCCGCATGATCGTGGCTCCGCTGATCTTTGGCGGAATCGTCACCGGCATTGCGGGCCATGGGGAGTTGAAAGGTGTTGGACGCGTCGCCCTCAAGGCCATCGTGTTCTTCGAGGGAGTTACGACCATCGGCCTGCTTCTTGGCATGGTA
>Ga0134126_10003634_pt1 | contig 19325 bp, 14 predicted proteins | sample KB31752_FD_96881 | JGI IMG/M metagenome (GOLD analysis project Ga0134126, IMG submission 96881) | Terrestrial soil microbial communities with excess Nitrogen fertilizer from Kellogg Biological Station, Michigan, USA - KB3-175-2 | ecosystem: Environmental > Terrestrial > Soil > Unclassified ...
GCGAGGTCATGGTGCCCGGAGGAGGTTGAAGACCCCGAGGTCGAGCCGGAAGTCGCCGAGCTGGTGGAGGCCGGGTCGAGCGTCGCCGCCGTCAGGCTCGTCGACGCGAGGGTCGCGGAAGACACGGTCGTCGACGAGTGGTGGTGCCAGCCGTGATGTTCCCCGGAGGAGGTCGTGGACCCCGAGGTCGACCCGGAGGTCGAGCCCGACGAGCTTGTCGAGCCGGAGGAGGACGTGCCGGTCGAACCCGTCGTGCCGGTCGAGCCGGTGGAGCCCGTCGAGCCCGTGCCGGTCTGGGTCGGGGCCGAAAGCACCGGCTGCGCCGGGGCGGACTGCGAGGGGTCGGTCACGTTCCCTTGCACCGTGTCGCCGGTGGACTGGGAGGCGTCGACGTAGACCGCGCCGTTCCCGGTCCCGTAGGCGCCGACGAAGTTGTTGTTCTCGATCACCTGGTTCGACTCGTAGCTGGCGAGCCCGGTGTGGAATCCGACGATGTGATTGCCGCTTGCCTCGGCCCCCACTCCGGCGAGCTCGATGCCGATGTTGCCCGTCATCGCCGGGCCGGCGGCGGCGTAGTTGTTGTCGACATGCGTCCCGGTGCCGCCGTTGGTGACGATCGAGTAGGCGATGTCATTATTGGGACTGTCGAGCGTCGCCGGCTGCCAGTTCGCGAACCAGTTGTTCTGGACGGTGAGGCCCTGCGTGTCGCCGGAGGGCGCGCCGTTGCCGTCCCAGATTTCGATGCCCATGCGGTTGATGCCGTTCCCGACGTTGTCGGAGACCGTGATGCCCTGGCCGGTTCCGGCCGCGCCGTCGAAGATCAGCTGGACGCCCTGGTAGACGTTGGTGAAGTGGTTGTAGACGATGGCGGCGTTCTGGAGGTCGTAGCCGCCGAGGCCGGCGTAGCCGTGGACGTTCTGGAACGTGTCGTTGACGACCTGGACGTTCTTGGCATCGACGAGAAAGAGCGCATCGCCGGTGTTCTTCGCCGTTTGCGTGATATTTTCGAAGGTCGAGTTGGCGATGACGATGCCGTTCTCCGAGGACGCGCTCGAGGTGCCTGCGAAGCTCACCTGGCCGCCCGAAAACGTCATATGGTCGAGGGTGATGTTCGTCGAATCGGTGGGGTTCGACTTAACCATCGGGGTCGCGCTGTTCGAGCCCTGGAGCACCGATCCGGCCTCGCCCTCGTAGAGGATGCCGCTCTTCAGGGTGATCTGCGAGACGTCGAATGTGCCGGAATCAAAGCGGATCGTGTCCCCGGCCGAGGCGGAATTGATCGCCGCCTGGATGTCGGCGGTGTCGGTCGTGACGTTGCCCGTGGGCTTCACGTCTATGACCGAGCCCTGCAAGGGAATGTCGAGAAGCGATGAATAATCTACGGACATTGCAACTCCTGAAAACACCAATGAACAACAAAGGCCGGCGGCCGCCGCAACTCGCGGTTCTTGCGGGATACAACGTCCCCGCGAAATCCGCCGCAACCAATCTAATCCGCCGGTTGGTTTCCGGGAGTTGAACGCGCCGCGCGAGTCGCGAAAGATCCTTTCGCGGGTCGCGCGAGCGCGGTCTGGCGACACGGATGTCAGGCCGACGCGCGCGCCGCCGCCGCCGGCGCGGGAACCGATGGATCGAGCGCCGCTTCGATGCCGCCGACGAAGTTCCCGACCATGTTCTCGACGGTGTAGCGCGCGGATGCCGCGCGCGCGCCGGCCGCCAGCGCGGCCCGTCGGACGGGATCGGCTGCCAGCGCGGCGATGGCCGCGCCCAACGCCTGCGGCGCGTGCCCCGCCGCCGAGGCCGCAGGCCGGGCGACGATGCCGTTCCGGCCGTCCTCGACGTAGACGATCTCGGGATTGTGGCCCGGCAGCGTCGTCGTCGCCACCGGCAGCCCGGCGGCGAAGGCGTCGAGCACGGAGAGTCCCATGCCGGTCGGCATGACGAAGAGGTCGGCGGCGGCGAGGATCCGCGCCTTCTCCTCGCCGAACCGCGCGCCGACCGGCCGGATCCACGGCGCGGCGGCGGCCGCGTCCGCGAGCCAGCCGCCGAACGGCCCCTCGCCGATGACGACGAGGCCGAGATCCGGCCCGAGCGCCCGCGCGGCGGCGCAGCCCGCCACGACGAGGGGGATTCGCTTCTGCGCCGCGAGCCGGCCGCAGAAGACGGCGAGCGGGCCTTCCCCCATCCCGAACCCTGCGCGCACGGCGCGCCGCTCCTCGGGCGAGAGGCGGAGCCCCAGCGTCGCCTGGCTGTTCTCGACAACGCTCACCCGTTCGGGCGGAAAGCCCGCACCGGTCACGATGTCCCGGCTCAGCGCGGTGTAGGCGAACCAATAGTCGACCCCGCGCAGGAGCGCGCGCTTCATCGACTTCCGGAGCGACGGCCCCTCCGGCGCCTGGAGATGCGCGCCGTGGCCGTAATAGGCGAGGCGCGGGAAGCCGGGCGGAGCGTTCGGATCGCGCTCCTGCCGGTCGCGGCCGAGGGCGCGGCGGGTCGCCCGGCCGATCAGCAGCGGCAAGTTCACGAGCGCGCCGTTGGCCTGCTCGAGGATGACGAGGTCGGCTCCCTTGAGCCGCGCCAGAACGGTCTGCCACCAGGGGCCGCCCGGCAGGTACACGTTCTCGAGGGGGGCGCAGCAGGGGACTTCCGACCGCCCGTCGACCAGGCGCTCCCCCGGCAGAGGCTGTCCGGCATGCACCTCGAAGTCGATGTCGCGGCGCGCGAGCGCGGCGGCGAGCCGGTTCCAGGGTTCGATCCGGTAGTGCGGCAGCATGCGCTGCACCAGCACGACGCGGCGGCGTCGGGGCGGGCTCATGACGGTGCCCCCAAGGCGCCGGCGCGCCCACGCGACAGGCCGCCGTGACGGGCGGCCGGGCGATCGCCGCCCGGCGCGCCTTCGGCGAGCGCCGCCTCGTAGACGGCGAGCAGCGCCCGAAGATGCGGCTCCGGCGAGAAGCGCCGGCGATGGCGAAGCCGGGCCGACGCGCCCATCATCCGGCGCAGCGGCATGTCCTCGAACAGCCGGCGCGCCGCGGCCGCCAGGCTCGCCGGATCGCGCGGCGGCACCAGAAGACCCGTGACCTCGTCCTCGACGATCTCCGGGATGCCGCCGATGCGGGCGGCGACCGCCGGCAGGCCGCAGGCGAGCCCCTCGATGAGCGCCATGGAAGAGACCTCGGGCCATTCCGAAGGGGCCACCAAGATCGCTGCGCGATCCATCTCGGCGGCCACCTCCCGGGGCGAAAGGCGGCCGAGAAGCGTCACCGCGGCGGGCGGGCGGAGCCCGGCGAAAAGCGGCCCGTCGCCCGCCACCCGCAGCGGCGCGGCCACCTCCTCCCAGGCGGCCATCAGCGTGCCGATCCCCTTCTCGGCGCTAAGGCGACCGACGAAGAGCGCTCCGGCGCGGGCGGCGTCGCGGCGCGCTTCGGCCGCCGGATCGGGCGTCACCGGTTCCGGCGCGAAATTCGGCACCACCGCGATCCGGTCGGCCGGAAAGCCGGCGGCAACGAAGCGGCCGCGGGCGAAGTCGGAGACGGCGATGAAGCGCGCGACCTTGCGCGTCCAGGTGCCGCGGCGGCGGTGGATGGCGATCATCCGCGCCAATGCCGCCGAGCCGAGGAGGGAGCCGCGGTAGCAGCGGTGCAGCGCGCCGTTCCAGGGCGAGCCGGCGACGCAGAGCTCGCACGGCACGCCGTCGCGAAACAGGAAGACGCCGGCGCAGATCGTGCGGAAGTTGTGCAGCGTCTGCACCGCCGGCACGCCGAGCGTCGCGCAGGCGTCGTAGACCGAGGGAGTGATCAACGGGAAGAAGTTGTGGACGTGGACGATATCGGGCGCGAACGCCCGGATGCGGCGCTCCGCCTCGGCGCGCGCCGGACGCGAGTACGGCAGTCGCCAGGCGACCTTGGCGGCGTCGAGCGGGCCGGCAATAGCATCGTTCGACACCGTCCATTGCGCCACCGTGCAGCCGGCCTGGCCGAGGAGAGTCGCCTGGGCCGCCAGCACCGCCTCCTCGCCGCTCTTCTGCTGGTAGATGTCGTGGATCTGTAGGACGCGCATCCCGTGTCTCCTCTTGCGGCGACGGACCTCGCGACCGTCGAAATGGTAGCAGCGCGAAGGTGCTTCGACAAGAAAGAGAAAGCGCACCGAAAGCGAATAGGAAACGATGCCGAAAATAATTCTTGTCAGCGCCGCCGCGGAACGCGTTAATAAGACGATCTCCCGCAAGCAGCCCGCACCTTTCGACGAAATCACGGGGGGACTCGTCTTGAAGGTGCTGATGTCGGCGTTCGCCTGCGCCCCTGGGATCGGTTCGGAGGCCGGCGTCGGGTGGAACTGGGCGGTCGAGGCGGCGCGGCTCGGCCACGAGGTCGTCGTCCTCACCCGACCACGCTTCCGCGCCGCGATAGAGGCCGCGACGGCTGCGCCGGACGCGGCGGCCGGAGCTTTGCGTGTCCTTTATCTCGATCTTCCCGCCGGTCTCGTCGCCGCGCTCGGCCGCGGCCTCGGCGCGCTCGCCGGGCACTACGCGCATTATTGCCTCTGGCAGGCGCTCGCGGTGCGGCGCGCGTGCCGGCTTCACCGCGAACGGCGCTTCGACCTCGTCCATCACCTCACCTACGTCACGGTGCGCTTTCCGAGCTTCATGGGGCTCGTCGGCGCGCCCTTCGTCTTCGGCCCGGGCTCGGGCGGCGAGGCGATCCCCGCCGCGCTGCGCGCCGCGCTTCCGCTCCGGGCGCGCGCCTTCGAAGCCTTCCGCGACCTTGCCAACCTCTTCGTGCGCGTCGATCCGCTGGCGCGGTTCTGCCTCGGGCGCGCCGACCTTCTTCTCGTCGCCACCGCCGAGACGCTGCGCGTCCTGCCGCGCCGGCTCGCCCGGAGGGCCTGCGTCGCGCCCGCCATCGGCTGCGCGCCGGTCGGCCCGGCTCCGCCTCACGCGGCCGCGCGCGCGGCGGCCGGGGGGGCGCCGCTGCGCATCCTCTGTGCCGGCCGGCTCGGCCCGTCCAAGGGACTCGGCCTTGCGCTCGCCGCGACGGCGGCGGCGCGCCGGAGAGGCCTCGCCTGCAGCCTCGAGGTGGTCGGCGACGGGCCCGAGGCGGCGCGGCTCAAGGCCCTGGCGGTCACCCTCGGTCTCGCCGACGCCCTCTGGCGGCCGCGCCTGCCGCAGGACGCGCTGCTCGTCGCCCTAGCGGAGCACGACGTCTTCCTCTCGCCCACCTTGCGCGAATCGGGCGGCATGGCGATCCTCGAGGCGCTCGGCGCCGGGCTTCCGGTCGTCTGTCTCAAGGCGAGCGGCCCGGGCCTTCTCGTCGACGCCTCCTGCGGGGTCGCCGTCGAGCCCTCGGGCGGGATCCGGCCGACGGTCTCGGGGCTGGCGGCGGCGCTCGTCCGGCTCGCCGATCCCGAGCTCCGCGCGCGCCTTTCCGAAGGCGCGCGGCGGCGCGCCGAGGCCTTCGCCTGGCCCAGCGTCGTCGGCCTCGTCTACGGCCCGGGCGGCCTCGCCGAGGGGCTGCTGGCAGCCGGCCCCGCGTGGGGCGCGTTGCCGCTTCCGGCCGCGGCCCGCGCTGGCGCCCGGAGGGCGGGGACGCCATGAGGGCTCTCGCGCCCCGATTCGTCCCGGCGCCGGCCGCACCGCCGCCGGCAGCGCCGCAGCGCGAGCTCTCCGGCGCCGACGCCTTCCGCGAGGCGCTCTTCGTCCTGCGCCGGCGGAAATGGGCGATCGTCGGCACGCTCGTCCTGGTCATGGCAGCCGCGATCCTCGGCGTGACGCGCCTCGTCCCGGTCTACACCGCGACTGCCGTCGTCAGCGTCGGCGAGCGCAAGATGCAGGTGATGGATCTCGAGAACGTGCTGAGCGGGCTGCGCACCGACGAGGAGACGATCCAGACCGAGGTCCAGGTCCTCGTCTCCAACCGCGTGCTGCGCGACACGGTGCGCGACCTGCATCTCGACCGGATCCCGGAGCTCAACCGCAGCCTCGAAGGGCCGCCGTCCGCCTGGCGGGCGGCGCTGGGCAGCCTCGAGGCCCGGGCAGCGGCGCTCCTGCGCCCCCGGGGAGCGCCGCCCGCCGCCCTCCCCGCGACCCCGGCCGACGGCGCGGACGCCGCCGGCGGCGCGGACGATGCCACGCCCGCGGAGATCAGGACGATGTCCGCCGTGCGCGCGCGGCTTCGCGTGGAACCCATCGGCCGCTCGCGCGCCATCGAGATCGCCTTCTCCGCGCAAGACCCGACGGTCGCCCGCAACGTCGCCAACAAGATCGCCGACCTCTACCTCGTCCAGCAGCTCGAGGCGCAGGCCCAGGCCTCCGGACGCGCCGAGGACTGGCTGCGGAGGCGCATCGCCGCGATGCGCGGCGAGCTCGACGACGCCGAGCGCAAGGTCGCCGACGCCCAGGCCAAGGCGCGCGCCGAGATCGGCATGGGCCCCGAGGACATCGTCGAGCAGGGCAGGCAGCTCAACGAGGAGCTGGTCAAGGCGCAAAACGATTTCGACCTTCAGAACGCCAAGCTCGACCGGGCGGAGACGGCGCTCCGGACCAAGGGGCCGGCCGGAGCCGGCCGGCTCCTCGACAGCCGCACCGTGCAGGACCTCGAGAAGAAGGAGATCGACCTCAAGACCGCCGGGGCGGACATCGCGGAGCATTTCGGTCCGCGCCATCCCGCGGCGCTGCGGAACGCGGCCGAGCAGGCCTCGGTCTTTGTGCAGATCTCGGCGGCGATGCAGGCCGCCCTCGCCACGCAGCGCGACCTGGTCGGGAGCCTCGCGGCGCGCATGCGCTCCCTCAAGACCGATCTCGACACCCTCCACGCCAAGGCCTTGCTCTCGCAGCAGGCGGTCGTCGCGCAAAAGGCGCTCGACCGCGAGGTCGAGACGCGAAAGACCGTGCTCGAGTCCTTCGTCGTGCGCGCCCGGCAGCTCGAGCAGACCGGGCTCCAGGAGCCGGACGCGCGCATCGTCTCCGCCGCGACCCTGCCGCTTTCCCCGTCCTTCCCGCGCGTCGGCATCCTCCTCGCGGTCGCCTTCGCCGCCGGCCTCGGGCTCGCCGCGGCGCTCGCCGCCGCGCTCGAGATGCTCGACCGCGGCATCAAGACCCGCGAGGACGTCGAGGACCAGCTGATGGTTCCAGCGCTCGGCGTCCTACCGCGCGCGGCGCGGAGCGCCTTGCGGCGGCGCCGGCCCGAGGACCTCGTCCTCGAGCGTCCGGTCTCGGCCTACGCCGAATCGCTCCGCGGCATCCTCGCCTCGCTGGCGCTCGCGCGGCCGCCCGCGACGGCGGCGACGCTGCTCTTCACCTCGACCCTGCCGCGCGAGGGCAAGACGGTCCTCGTCGTCTCCCTCGCCCGGGCGCTCGCCGGGCTCGGCCAGCGCGTGCTCGTCATCGACTGCGACCTGCGGCGGCCCGCCGCCCACGCCCGGCTCGGGCTCGCCAATCCGGGCGGGGTCGCCGAGGTGGTCGCGGGGCGCCTCGCTCTCGATCAGGCGGTGCGGCGCGACGAGCGCTCCGGGGTCGAGCTTCTCCCCGCCGGGCGGCCGGCGCGCGGCCGCGAGCAGGCCGTCCTCGCCGGCGTGCGGGATCTCGTCCGCGCGCTGCGCGAGGCCGGACGCTACGACGTCATCCTCGTCGACGCCCCGCCGGTGCTCGCCGTCTCCGACGCGCGCCTTCTGGCCGAAGAGACCGACGCGTGCGTCTACGTCGTGCGCTGGGGCCGGACGAGCCGGCAGGCGGCGCGCCGAGGGCTGCGGCTCCTCGACGGCGCGCGGATGGTGGGGGCCGTGCTGACCGTTGTCGACCCGGCGGCGCACCGGAAATACGGCATCTGCGACGAGGGCAGCTATCCCGGCGCGCGCGCCTACTACGCGGCTCGGCCGTGAACGGGAGCGCCGGCGACGATCTCCGCGTCCTCGCCTGGGCTCCCGGCGACAATCCCTATTTCCGGATCCTGCGCGCCGAGCTCGCCGCGGCCGGCATCCGGGTCGCCGACCACAGCCTGCTGCGCTGCCTCTTTGGCCGCTACGACCTCTGGCACGTCCAGTTCCCCGAGCGCGGCGTCGCCGGCGGCCGGCTCGAGGCCAGGGCGCGCGCGCTCGCCTTCCTCGTCATGGTCCTTCGCTGCCGCCTCGGCGGGCGGCGCATCGTCTGGACGGTGCACAACCTGCGCTCGCACGAGGGCCGTCACCCCGGCCTCGAGCGCCGCATGCTCGGGTTCTTCGCCGCGCGCGTCGACCTCGCCGTCTCGCTCACCGAGACCGGCCGGCGGCTCGCGCTCGCGGCCTGGCCCGGCCTCGCCGGCGCCGCGCAGCGCGTCATCCCCCATCCCCACTACCGCTCCTGGTATCGCAACCGCGTGACGCGGCGCGCGGCGCGCACGGCGCTCGGGCTTCCCGAAACGGCGCGGGTCGTCCTCCTCGTCGGCAAGATGCGGCCCTACAAGGACCCGGTCGGGACGGTGCGGACCTTTCGGCGCCTCGAGGATCCGGGCGCGCGGCTCGTGCTGGCCGGCGAGCCGACCTCGCCCGAGATGCGCCGGGACATCGAAGCCGCGGCCGAGGGCGACCCGCGCATCCTGCTGCGCCTGGAGGAATTCCCGGACGCGGCGGCGGAGCTCTACATGAACGCCGCCGACCTCGTCGCGCTGCCCTATCTCGACATCCTCAATTCCGGCAGCGCCATCTGGGCGCTCTCCTTCGCCCGCCCGATCCTGCTCCCCGAGCGCGGCGCGATGGCCGAGCTCGAGGCGCTCGTCGGGCCCGACTGGGTCCGCCTGTTCTCCGGCGAGCTCGACGCCGAGACCCTGGATCGGGCGCTCGCCTGGGCGCAGGCGCGCCGGCCCGCGCCGCCGCCGCTCGACCCCCTCGACCCGGCCCGGATCGCCGCGGCGCACGCCGCGGCGTTCCGGGCCGCCTGCGCCGCGCCGCGCGCCGCGGGGGGCCCCCGCGCCGCGGGCGGCGCGAGCGAGGCGCCTCGAGGGGAACCCGTGGCCGACGGGACGGCGCGACGATGACATGGCTGCGCGGGCTCGCGCGCGGTCAGGGCCCCTACCTCCTGGCCGTGGCGGGCCAGCTCGGGCTCAGCGCGTTCAACTTCCTCCTCGGATTCCTCGCCATCCGTCTGCTCAGGCCCGGCGATCTCGGCCTCTACAGCATTTGGGGCGAGATCGCGACGGTCGCGGTCGGACTGCAGTCCGCGCTCGTGCTCATGCCGCTCACCGTCCACGTGCCGGCGGCCGAGGCGGCCGAGCGGCGCCTGCTCGTTCACGGGCTCGCGCTCGTCAACGCCGCCTATTCGGCCGCCGTCCTGGCCGCCGTGGCGCTCACCGTCCTCCTGTTCCGGGCCGAATGGATCCCGGGCGACGCGCCGACCCGGGCGGCGGCGGCGGCGGCGGTCGCGACCGCGCTCCTGCGCGAATATCCGCGCCAGGCCGCGTTCGGGGCCGGCCGCGTCCGGGCCGCGACGCTGATGGACGCCATCCATCTCGGCGTCGCGGCGTCGAGCCTCGGGCTCCTCCTTCTCCTGCTGCCGGCCTGGCCCGGCCGCACGCTCTTCGCCATCCTCGCCGCGATCTCGGGCGGCGCCGCCGCCGCAGGCGCCGCGGGCCTCGTCCTCGTGCGGCGGCGAGGAGCCGCGCCGGGCCGGGCCCACGGTCTCGGCGCCTACAGGCGCGTGCTGCCGGAGGTGCGCTGGGCGACGGCGGGCGGCTTCGCGACCGCCATGCAGGACCGCGCCTACGTCATGCTGCTCACCGCGCTCGCCGGCGTCCAGGCGGTGGGCGTGGTCTTCGCCGGCGGCTTCCTGCTGCGCGCTTCGGCCGTCCTCTCGCTCGCGTGGTCGCGCGTGGCGCGGCCGCGCATGGCGCGCTTCGTGGCGACGCAGGACGTGGCCGCCCTCGACCGCACGCTCTGGACGGGGGTCGGCGCGCTCATGGCGCAGCATCTCGCGCTCTCGGCGGCGATCCTCCTCCTCTGGCGCTGGGTCGAGCCCCTCCTCGGGCGCTACGAGGGCCTCCATCTCGTCACGCTCTGCTGGATCGCGGCGACCACCTTCGCCCAGTTCCGCGCGGCGCTCTCGGCCGCCCTCCAGGCCGCAAAGGACTTCCGCTTCCTGGCCTGGACGACGGTGGCGTCGACGACGGTGACCTTGCCGGCCACTCTGGCGACCATCTTCGCCTTCGGCTGGCGCACGAGCGTGCTCGGCATGGCCGCGGGCGAGGCCGTGGCCGGCGCCGCCATGCTCTGGCGCTGGCGGCGCGTCCGCGGCCGGCTCGCGGCCCTCCAGGCGCCGGCGGAGGCCGCCGCCGTCGAGGACGCCGCCGCATGACCCCCGACGCTCCCGCCGGGACCGTCCCCGGCCGGTGGACGCCGCCGGCCCGCCTCGCGCGCGCGCCGCGGCCCTCCGCGGCCGCGGCCGCCGGGGCGGCCGCCGCGCGGCGCTGGCGCGCCTACGCCGGCCTGCTTCTTCTCGTCTTCTTCGCCCGGATCTTCGACCTCCTGCACTACCCGCCGCTCTCGGCCGTCCAGGTGCCCGCCGCCGCCGGCGAGGGCGACGTCATAAACCAGGCCATGACGCTGCTGCTGGCCGGGGCGGCGATTCCCCTGGCGCTTCGCAACCGGCGGCGGCTCAAGACGGCCCTCGTGGGCCTTTGGCCCCTCCTGCTCCTCGAAGCCTGGTGCTGGACGAGCGTCTCCTGGGCGATCGTCCCGGAGATCGCACTCCGCCGCGTTGCCTTCAGCACGCTCGTCGTCTGGATCGTCTGCGTCGGGGTCGTCGAGCTTCGCTCGCCCAAGGCAGTCCTGGGGCTCGTCATGACGGCGAGCGGGCTCGCGGTCGCCGCCGACTGGGCGCTCTTCGTCCTGGTGCCGTCGATGGCCGTCCACGGCCCCGACATCCTCGGCATTCACGCGAGCAAGAACGACGCCGGGGCGGTCGCGCTCGCGGCGACGATCGCCTGGACCGCCGGGGCCTTCGGCGCGCGGGGGCCGGTTCGACGTCTCTTCCGCGCGGCCGTCGCCCTCGCCGCGCTCGGCTTCCTCGCGCTCTGCGAGTCGAGGACCTCGCTCATCGTGCTCCTCCTCTCCGTGGGCGTCGCCGGCCTCGTCCGGCACGGGCTGCGCCTCGGCCGGCGCTACTTCGCGCTCGTCGCGCCGCTCGCGGCCGCGATCGGCGCGCTCGCCGCGCTGCCCTTCGCCTTCCTGCCGGTCGGCGAGATCTTCAGGACGCTCTTCGGCGACCCGACCTTCACCGGCCGCACCGACATTTGGGCCTTCGTCCTCGGCGTCGCGCGCGACAGCCCCTGGACCGGCGTCGGCTACGGCTCGCTCTGGAACGTCGGGCCCGAAGGCATCGACGTCCAGCGGGGCTACGGCGTGGTCCTCCAGGTCGCCGAGGGTCACAGCGGCTATTTCGACCTCATGGCGACGACCGGCTGCGTCGGCCTCGCGCTCGGGGCGGCGACGCTCGCCTGGCCGTTCGTTCGCCTCTTCGCGCGCGGCGCAGAAGCGCCTTTCCGGGGGGCCGAGAGCTGGGGCGCGGCCGCCATGATCGCCTTTCTCGCCGCGGCGGTTTTCCACAACCTCACGGAAAGCTCGCTCTTCCGCGGCGCCGGCCCCGCCTGGGTCCTGGCGCTGGCGGCGATGACGGCTCTCGCGTTCGCCGCTCCCGCGCGAGGCCGGTCGGGTCCGGGCGCGGCGCGCGCCGCTTGCGCGGCTTCGCCATGACCGCCTTCGAGACGGACCGGCGCGACGGACTGCAGGACGAGGTCCGGCGGGAGGGCTTCGCAGTCGTCCGGAACGCAGTGCCGGAGGCGCTGTGCGAGGCCGTCACGCGCGCCTTCGAGGCCGAGGTGAAGCCGGCGGCGCGCTTCTTCTTCATGCGCCACCGGTCGGGCCCGGAGCGCCATCGGCTCACCGCGGGCGGATTCATGAAGTACCCCATCATGAACGTTCAGGACCTGCCGCGGCGATTCGGCCGGTTCCGGACGGCGAGCCTCAGCGCGCTGACCCACGAGGCCGTCCGGCGCTGCGTGGGCGACGTCCTGGGCGGCGAGGGACGGCTCGTCCACACCATGTTCTTCGACGGCAACCAGGAGACCTGGGCGCATCGCGACGCCCACTACATGGATTCCGAGCGGCGGGGGACCATGCTCGGGGTCTGGATCGCCCTCGAGGACATCGACCCCGGCGCGGGCCGGTTCTACGTCCTCAGGCGGAGCCACGAGACGACGGCGCCCGGCGAGCTCGAGGGCGAGGCGGCCGACCCGAACGGCGCGGGCTACCGCCGGCTCATGCGCGAGTTCGCCGAGCATGGTCCGCTCGAGCGCGTGGCCCCGATCCTGGAGCGGGGGGACATGATCCTCTGGTCGTCGCTGACGGTCCACGGCAGCCTGCCGACCGAACGGCCCGACCGCTCGCGGCGCTCGCTCACCGGCCATTACCTCCTCGAGGGGGACGGGCTCGCCGCGCATGTGGGCGGCATGGAGTTCCGGAGGTTTCTCACGTTCAACGGGACGAAGGTGGCGCTCCGCCGTCAGCACGGCTTCTGGAAGCGCGCCGTGGCCCGCCATCCGGCCCTCGCGCGGATCGCCCGTCGGCTTCTCCGGGCGGCCGCCCGGCGCTAGGCCGGGCGGCCGGACAGGCCGGCGGCGCCGGCCGCCCTTCCGCGGGTCCTCCCTCTCCGCGCCGGCGCGTCGTGACGCCTCCATATCCATCCTCCACATCCTTAGACGGAAGCGACCGAGCCGCACATGGCCGTCGCCCCGCGCACGTCTCCACCTTGAAGCAGGACGGCGATGACGTCATGCGGCCAGGCATCCTGCTCTGGCTTTCCAGCCGCCAGAATCGTCACCGGCTCGCTCTTGACCGTCGAGAGGTGATTTTCACTGAGCGAACGTCGCCGGAGCAAACGACCGGATCGCGCGAGACCGACGGCTCACGAATCCGCGGACCGCCCTCGCAAGAGCGCGTCGAGCCGCCGGCGGCGCCGGCCGACGATCCCCCAGGCGGAGAGCGCGGCGCGGCCCCAGTCCCGAAGCGCGCTCGAGGCCGCCAGCGCCAGGACGAGCGCGACGCCGCGGACGCTCGGTCGCAGGCAGACGATCTCCGCCGCCGGATAGCCTCCCGTCGCCCAATCCGCCTTGTAGGCGAAGGCCCCCGCGCCGAAGTCGAGCCGCGCGAAGCGGTCCGTCCAGAAGCTCTCGAGCAGGAGACGCATGAGCACCGTCCCCGGCGAGAGCGCGGCGAAGGCAGGCGCATATCCCATCCGCGCGCCGACGAGGACGTCACCCATGGCGAGCGCATAGCTGTAGGCCACCGGCGTGCCCTTGAGGACGAGCAGCCAGCCGCGAAAGCGGTCTTCGGCCGCCGCCCGGGCGAGCTCGTCCGCCGGGGCGATGCCGACGCCCAGGATCCGCTCCTGATAGCTCGCGTCCGAAATCGCGCGCGCGAGCCGATGGAACTCGAGCGCCTCGTCGGGCGCGCGAAAGGTCCGCAAGACGTTCGGCCCGCCGTTCGCCGCCTCGAAGCGCCGCAGGCGCCGACCGGCTTCGGTGCGGACCTTGCCGCGCAGGCCGGCGAGGTAGTCCTGGAAGCTCGCGCCCGGCGCGCGCGCGGCGTATCGGCGCGTCTCGCGGTCGACGACAAGGCGCACCGCGCCCGGCGCGAAGGCGAGGCGGCGCGCGCCCGGCGGGACGGCGCAGCCGGCGAGCCTCAGCGCATCGACGCCGGCCCGGTCGAGGAGCCCGCCGAGATCCGCCGCCGGCGCGCGGCCGACGAGATCGAGAAAAAGCGCCGGCGCCTCGAAGGAGGCCAGTCGGAAGGGGCCTATCTTGACGGGGAAGGCGCAGATTCGGGCGCGCCCTTCGCGGTCCGGGACGGCCGACGCGGCCGGGCCGTCTGGGGCGCCCGGCGGCGCCGGAGTGCCGGGCGCGACCGGGGCGTCCTGCGCGGCGAAGGCGCTCATCCGACGCCCACGAAACCGGCCAGGAGCGCCTCCACCGTCAGCCCGCGCGCGAAATCGAGGCCGGCCGGGGCGAAGCGACGGCGCGCGGAGGCCTCGACCTCGGCGATCACCTCGACGAGGTCGAGGGAATCGAGAAGCCCGCAGCCGAGAAGGTCGAGCTCGCCGTCGACCACCGGCGTCGCGCGTCCGCTCTTGCCGATGCGCCGGGCGAGGGCGTCGACGAGGGCCACGCGGATCGTCTGCGCCTCCTCGGCCAGGACCGGCCCTTCACGCTCCGGCGGCTTGCGCGACAGCCTGAACATCGGCGATTTCTCCTTCGGTCTCGGGGGCGGGCGCGGCGAGCAGGCGCGCCAGCGCGCCATGGTCGGCCTTGCCGTTCGCGTTCACCGGCCAGTCGAGGAGGACGCGCACCTCGCGCGGCGCGACCGCCGGCGGCAGACGTTCGCGGCACCGCTCGGCGATGTCCGCGGCCGGACGGACGGCGCCGGCGACGAAGGCGACGATCCGCCTCTCGGGCCGCTCGCTTTCGGGCGGCCAGGCGAGCGCCGCCGCCGTCTGCGTCCCGGCGGCCCAGCGCAGCACCGCCTCGACCTCCTGCAGGTCGATCCGGTGCCCCAGGATCTTCGTCTCCCGATCCAGCCGGCCGAGGAAGACCAGCCCGACCGCGGGATCCTTCACCACCCGGTCGCCGGTGCGGTACCAGCGCGCGCCGGGCCGGTCGGAGCGGCCCGCCGGCGGCGCGAAACGCTCCGCGGTCCGGTCGGCGAGCCGCCAATAGCCCTCCGCCACCTGCGGGCCGCACAGGGCGAGCTCGCCGGATGCGCCGTCGGGAAGCGGCCGCCCCTCGCGGTCGATCACCACCGCCTCGTGGCCCGGAAACGGCCGGCCGATCGGCACCGACGCCCAGGCGCCGCCCTCGTCGTCGCGCAGCGCGTAGGCGGTGATGGCGATCGTCGCCTCGGTGGGTCCGTAGAGGTTCTCGACCGCCGAATCCGGCGCGGCAAGGCTCCACTTCCGGGCGAGGCCCGGCGGCAGCGCCTCGCCGCAGAAGAGGCTGAGCCTGAGGCTCGGAAAGGCATCGGCTTCCAGCATGTGCAGTCGGTCCATCATTGCCGCCGTGGACGGCACCGAGAACCAGAAGGTCAGCGCGTGCTGGCGCACGAACTCGGCCGGCCAGGCGAGCGTCGACGTCGGCGGGCAGTAAAGGCAGGCGCCGGCGGCCCAGCACACGAACATGTCATGGACGGAGAGATCGAAGGAGAGATCGAAGAGCTGGGTGAACCGGTCCCGCGGGGTGGGCCGCCAGCGGGCGAGCGCGGTGCGGAGATAGGCCAGGACGTTGCCGTGCCGGATGACGACGCCCTTGGGCGCGCCGGTGCTGCCCGAGGTGAAGAGAAGATAGGCGGGATTCCCCGGGCGAGCCAGGCGGCGCGGGGCCGGAGGCGGCGCCCGCGCGAGGTCGGCGGCGAGCGCCGCCTCGTGCCCGCCGCGCGCGACCCAGAGGGGCGTGCGCCGGGCGTCCGGCAGGAGCACGCGAAACGGCCGCCCGCAGCCTTCGAGCGTCGCGGCGGCCGTGGCCTCCGACGCCTCGTCCACGACCATCGTGCCGACGTCCGACGCCAGGAGCGCGGCGCGCAGCCGCTCGGGCGGATGGCGCGGGTTGAGCGGCACGTAGGCGCGGCCGGCGCGCAGCGCCCCCAAAACGCCGGCGAACGCCGCGACGCTCCTCGCCGCGAACACCCCGCATTGCCGGCCGGTGACGGCGGAGGCGATGGCGCCGGCGCGCTCGGCCAGCTCGGCGTAGGTCCATGTTCGGCCCTCGACCCAGAGCGCCGGACGCATGCCGTGCGCGGCGACCGAGCGCCCGAAGAGCTCGTCGAGGCTGGCAATGCCCTCGAGGCCGCAGAGGCCCTCGAGGCCGGGACGGACGGCGTCGCCGCCCGCGGCGGCGCCGTCGCTTAGGCCGGTCCCCGCGTGGCCGCGCGCGCTCATGGCCGCGCCGCGTCGGAAAGGGCGGCGGACGAGCGCGTCAGCCGGCGCTTGACCCGCCGCGCCGCCCCCAGCGCCGCCCGCATCAGCGGGCGATTCCGGTAGACGACGACGCTCGGGGTCCGACCGGCGGCGCGGCGGGCGAAGCCCCAGTTGCCGTCCTCGAGCAGCACGTCGAAGCCCGATCCCGTCTTCGTGAGCAGATCCCAGACGAGCCGCATCTGCGCGGTCGAGCGCTCCTCCTGCGGCATGCGGAGGACCCGCTCCTCGCCGGCGATCGAAGACGTTCCGAAGGTCCAGTCGAGGTCGTCGAAGAGCAGCCACCCGCCCGGACGCAGCAGGCGTTCGCAGAGGAAGAAGGCGAAGCCATCCGTGAACCACGAATGAGCCCCATCGAGATAGACGAAGTCGAAGGAGGACGCACGGCCCTCGCGCAGGAACTTCATCAGCCGCCACGTGTAGCAGGTCGGCTCGAAATGGATCTCCACCGCGCCCGGCGGAAGGCCGACGCGGGCGAGCGTTTCCTCGATCCGGGGCGCGCGGGTTCGCGCCGCATCGAGGTCAATAGCCGTGGTCTGGCCGCCGATGCCGAGCGCGGCCGAGGCGATCCAGGCGGTGCCAACCCCGTGCGCGAAACCAAGCTCGAGGCAACTGCGCAAGCGGTTGTCGCGGATGAAACGCGAGACCTTCCGGCCTTGCGCCGGGGTCATGTTGGGAATCCCGCCGAGGGCGCGTGCCAAACGGTCCTCGAACTCGTCGGACGCCGCGGCTGTTCCGTCCAATGCCCCCTCCATCGTTTTCGGGAAGGTGCAGTCCGACCGTCTCCCATCTAATATCTAACCCGACCCAACGCCATGGCTCAAGAAAGTTTTCGATCTACCTTTCGATTTCCCTTTCGATAAAGGACGAAGTCCGCCGAGGAGAGCGCGACGTACAGGAGCGTCACCAGCGCCGTCGTGTGCTGCCCGGCGTCGGTCGCGACCTCGGTCCCGTCGCCCTGCGGGACGAAGGACAGTACGTAGTCGGCTGTGGGATTCGAACCGTGATATCCCGCTGGCTTGAGTGCGCCCGCGGAATCGAGCGCGTCGTCCCCACGCCGCGGTCGCCTGGAAGTCGGTGATGGTCAAATTGAAGTCTAGCAGCGCCAAATCGACGACGAGACAAGCTCGAAAGGAAAATGCAAAGCGTGGCGAAAATAACTCTTGTCAGCGCGCGGCGGGACGCGTTAATGATGGATCGATCTCCGCAGCCCGCGCCTTTCGACGAAACCATCAGGGGAACTCGTCTTGAAGGTGCTGATCTCGGCCTTCGCCTGCGCCCCGGAATCGGGTCTGAGCCCGGTGGAATTGAGCGATCGAAGTGGCGCGGATCGGCCACGAGGTGGTCGTCGTCCGGCCGCGCTTCCGCGCGGCGGCCGGCTTGCGCATCCTCTATCTCGATTTGCTCCCGAACCCAGGGGGACCAATGAACAAAGCTTCGCCCTAGCCGAGCGCGCGTATAGACGCGTTCCGCTCCAGCGAAGGAGGAAGCATGTGCGCCCAGAAAAATTTTGCCGCGGCCATCGGACCGGACCTCTGCCAGCGCGTCAGCAAAGACATGAAGGCGTTTGAGAACGCCTTGGCTGACGCAACTAGGAATCCCACGGTCCAAACTGTCGAAGACCTAGCGACTGGAGCCGATAGGCTTATGCACGCCATTGCGCGCGTGCTCATCGAGGTAAGGCGCCGCATGGATTGAGTGTCGCCCGTCCCGCCTCGAGCTTGGAGAAATCGAGGATATCGTCAATGGATGGCCAGCATCAGGCGGGTCGATTTCGACCCGAAAGAATTGATCGCGTCCGCCGTGTCGTTGCTGAGACCCGCAGCGCAGACGAAAGGTCTGACAATCGAGGCAATGCGCGACCAGGCTCTTCCGAGCCTGCTCATTGGCGATCCCGGCCGCTTGCGCCAAGTGCTGCTGAATTTGCTTGGCAATGCGATAAAATTCACCGAGCGCGGCCTACGTGCGGGTCTCAGCTTCTCATCGAAGCCTTGGCGGCGTTCGGGTCGAACTGCCGATAGAGATTGTGGACTCCGGCCTCGGGATTCCGGCTGATGCTGGCGCGAAGTTGTTTACGCGCTTCAGTCAGGTGGACGACACGACGTCGCGCGCCTATGGCGGCACCGACTGGAATTGTGCGAGCTGATGGGCGGCACCGTTGGCTATGAGAGCGAGCAAAGGAAAGGAAAGGAAAGGTTCTCGCTTCTGGTTCGTCGTGGTCTGCGACATGTCATCCGCAAAAGCGCCGATACATGAGAGCGAAGCGGAGACAACGAGAAACGAGACGGCTCGGAACCTCGACGTACTTGTCGTTGAAGACCAAGACCTCGTCCGTAGGATGATTGTCGATATGCTGACTGACCTCGGCCATCACGCCGATATTGCCTGCAACGGACAGGAAGCCGTTGCTGCGGTGCAGATGTGGCGCCACGATCTTGTGCTGATGGATGCGCAAATGCCGGGTGTCACGGCGACTAAGGCGATCCGTGCGCTCGGCTCTCCTGCCAACGCCGTGCCGACTGTGGCTCTTACGGCTCATGCGATCGAGGGTTACCGCGACGCATACCTCGCCGCCGGCATGATCGCTTTCATCTGCGCAGCCATCTACATCACCCGACGTGTCAGCGAGATAGCGTGGTTAGGTTGGGCACGCATCGGTGGCCACTCACGGATAGGCAGGGCGGCCGAGCTAAGGGATAAAGCCGTTAGGTTTGTTGTTGGCACGACTGCGACGTCATCCCACTCGCTAACGATGTCGCGGATCGGTGAAGCGCGGGCGCCGCGTCAATTTGACGGATAACCCTGCCGACGCCACCTTCATCGAGTCCAACGCGCCAGCAAAAACGTTCAACGCGCGCTCGAACTCTATGATGAGAAAGCGGGTTTTCGCGCGACCCCTTCCCGGCGCTTCCCGGCGGAAAAACTTGAAAACGTTGGACTCTGTCAGGCGCCTTAGCTCATGAAAATCCAACACTTTCCCGGCCACGGTCCAACGTGCTCAGAGCGCAAACTCGCTCACGGCATCGCATCGTGCGACTTCGAAGCGCGGCCCCTGCCCTGCCTTACGTCAGCTTTGGCCTGACAGCGGATATCTTCGCCGGGACCGGCCTCGTCGCATTTGTGCCATAAAGGGACGTTCGATGCCTTTTGTTCTGCCACCTTCGCCGGAGGTAACTGCTTGCCCATGAAAGTTCCACGCCTGAACAATTCGTGGCAGCCTACCGGATGCTCCGATCGGCGCTGCTCAAGCTTGACGTGAAGTGGCCGCTTCGCTTCCGACGTGATAATGAACACAGGTCGAGTCCCGAGAGCTGGGTCCTGCACGACAAGAGCCCACCGAAGA
>Ga0134126_10003636_pt1 | contig 19318 bp, 20 predicted proteins | sample KB31752_FD_96881 | JGI IMG/M metagenome (GOLD analysis project Ga0134126, IMG submission 96881) | Terrestrial soil microbial communities with excess Nitrogen fertilizer from Kellogg Biological Station, Michigan, USA - KB3-175-2 | ecosystem: Environmental > Terrestrial > Soil > Unclassified ...
GAAGTCAAACTCCACCTCGAACGCGCGGTCACGGTATGGCATCGGGGTCGTCCTCAAGCCTCGGGGACTCACGTAGAGCGGCACGTGCCACCAGTGATTTTGCTTCGGGGCCAGAGCGAGTCGAGTCTTGCCCACGATCTGCATCCACATGTGAAGCGTATCGTGAGTGTCCTGCCATTCGGACAGCGGTAAGCTGGGCCAGGGCATCGGCAGTCCCCCTCGTGGAGATATCGATTGTGAGCGCCGTCACGCGCCTATCCACGCCGTATTGCCAGACCGAGCATCTGCCCGAAGAAGAAGCGTGTCAAACCAGCCGCCCCGCGAGGGAGGGAGCGGCGCCTCAGGGGGCGGTGCCTCCGCTCATGAGAAACCTCGCCTCCGCGAACGACTCCGTCGCCTCCTCCGACAGCCCCTGCCGGGCATAGAGGTCGCCGAGCAGGTAGTGGAGTGTCGGCTCGTCCGGTTCCCGGACGAGCTCTTCGATCAAGCCGAGCCGGGCATCGTGAAGCAGACCGTGGCTCGCGAGAACCCCGGCTCGGAGGATCACGAGGGTGGCGGGGTTCACGTCGGGGCCGAGCGCTGCCTCCATCTCGCTCAGCTCGCGACGGATCGCCTCTGCGTCCGTCGGATCGACCACCTCGAACCACACTTCCTGCGCCGGCATCCGGGCCGCCAGCAGCTGGAAACGGTATCGGACCGCGGGCGCCAGCGCGGGGGCGTCGTTCGGGTACCGGAACCGCGTGCCCTCATGGTTCCGGCGCTCGAACACCACCCCGGAGGGTCCGGCCATGCGAACGGTCATCCGCGAGCTCGGGCTCCCGCGCCACTCGAAGACCAGGGAATCGGGCAGCACGAGCCCGTTGTGCGGCGTCAGGATCGCGGGCGGCTTCATTCCCCCTCGAGTGCCCAGGACTCCCAGCGGGAGCTCCTTCGTCGTGGACAGGAAGTCGAAGCTTGCCTCGAGGATCTTCAGCCCCTTGCTCAGCGGGCCGCGGTCCATCACGAAGGCGCTCACGATGAACGGGGCGGTCGCGTCGTCCACCCTGACGCTTCCCCGCCCGCCGGTGAGCACGATGACCACCCAGGCGTCCCGGGTTGCCTCGACCGTGTCCCCGTCCCGGAGGGTCAACAGGGGCGTCGCCGGGCGCCAGCGCCCGCTGTCGGCAGATCTGACCTCGACCTGTCCCCGCCCCACGTGGATCTCGGTGATCATCCCGGCCACCTCCCGCTCCGCGCTCCCCGCGTGACCGGGAAGCCACAGAATCGCCGGCAGGACCGTGATGCCCAACCAGTACGTCAGTCTCCGTCTTGTCGCGCCCATGGTTCGTTACCTCGCCAGAGTCGCGGGCCGCTAGACGATCATCCATGCGCGCTCACGCGCCTTGGCGTTGCGCGCCCAACTTCCCGGCCCGCCTCACCCGCAAGGGGCATGCCATCGGTGAGTGCATCGCCACGACGGGACCTTCCGAGCGGGAGGCCACGCTCAGGGCGGCATTCTGCCCGATCCCGCGGTCGCCGCGCCCGATCCCGGGCCGGCCGTGGCGCCCGGCCGCGCAGCTCATCGGCGACGCTGATAGAATCCCTGCATGGCCACGGCAGGCAGCGTGATGGCCGGATCGGCCGCCGTTTCCGTGCCTCCCGGTGCGAATCCGGCCGCGCTGCCGTTCAGGTGCGAGCTCAGTCTCGCGCCGTTGATCACCTTCTGGACCCAGCTCTCGGCCTACCATGAGTTCGGCCGAGGGCCTCTACCGGGTCTCGTGCGCGAGAAGGCGCGCGAGGCGCCCGAGCTGGCGGGGGTGATCGACGACCTCTCGATCGTCGAGAAGCACCGTCCGTTCGTCGACCTGATGATGACCGCGGTCTTTCCCCCCGCCTTCTGGGAGCAAGAGTACGGAGCGGCCCTCTTCCCCTTCCAGCTCCGTGCGTTCTACGCGACGCCTCCCTTCCGGCGCTCGCTCATGAGCGCGGACGGGACGCTCCAGGGCCGGGCGAACTTCCTGCAGGAGCACAGCGCGGGGCAGACGCTCGCCGCCGCCCGGCTCTTGCTCGCCTACGAACTGATCCTCGAGCGAGCGTACGGGATCGACGTCGGGGGCGACGTCCCGGTCATCTTCACGACCACCGAGGCCACCACCGGCCTCGAGCAGCACTTCCGCCTGCAATTCGACTGGCGCTTCGTGGAGGTCGACGTCGTCGGACCCAGACCGGCGCTCTCGGATGCGCTGCGGCAGCGGCTGCAGGCCGGACTCGTCGAGGCGGATCTTCTTCGCGACCTCCTGCCCCCCGACCGCTTCGTGCTGCGCGGCTTCATGATCGTCAAGGCGGTGGACGTCACCGATCAGGAGGTCCTGTCCTCCCTCAAGCGGGACCTCATCGACAAGGACTCGATCGTCTCGGACTCCCACTTCCAGGGGCTGCAGGCCAAGCTCCGGACGTTCTTCCGGCGGCCCGATCTGCGCCTCGGCCTCGCGGCGGTGGAGGGAGACCGCGTGCTGATCCTGAACGACGCGTCGAGCCACGAGCGGGCGTGCATCTTCGCCGACTCCGCTCATCACACGACCGCCGAGTTCGCCGGATCGCTCTACGAGCGGACGGTCGGCCAGGAGCGCCCGATCGTCATCGACGACCTCCAGGCCTATCCCGATCGAACCTCGATCGAGGAGGAGCTGATCCGGAGCGGGATCCGGAACTTCGTCTGCGCCCCGCTCCACTACCAGGAGAAGGTGATCGGCACCCTGGAGCTGGTCTCGGCCCACGCGGGGGACCTGAACTCGACCCACCTCCCCAAGCGCCAGGAGCTGCTGCCGCTCTTCTCGATGGCGGTCCAGAGGAGCGTGGAGGAGCTGAACAGCCGCATCCAGACCGTCATCAACGAGCAATGCACCGCGATCCATCCCACCGTCCAGTGGCGCTTCCGCCGAGCGGTGCTCAACAGCTTCGAGCGCCAGCGAGGCTCCGCGAGCCCCGTCACGGAGCTCGAGCCGATCGTCTTCGAGGGCGTCCACCCGCTCTACGGGCTCGCCGACATCCGGGGCTCGTCGACCCAGCGGGCCCAGGCCATCCAGGCCGATCTGGTGACCCAGCTGCGCCTCGCGAAGGCGGTGATCCAGGCCGCGCGGACGGCGCGGTCCCTGCCCGCTCTGGACGAGCTCGAGTACCGGATCGACAAGCGCACCGCCCAGATCGAGCGCTCGCTCAGCTCGAGCGACGAGATCGGGATCGTCACCTTCCTGCGGGCCGAGGTCGAGGGTTTGCTGGATCATCTCGGCTCGTTCGGCGTCGCGGTCCGCGAGCGCGTCGCCGCGTATCGAAGCGCCCTCGACCCGCGGCTCGGAGCGGTCTACAACCGGCGGCGGCTCTTCGAGGAGAGCGTCACCGCAATCGCGGAGAGCATCTCGTCGTACCTGGACCTCGAGGAGCAGGCCGCCCAGGGGATGTGCCCGCACTACTTCGAGAAGCAGAAGACGGACGGGGTCGACTACCAGATCTATATCGGAGCCAAGCTCCTGGAGGACGGGGGTGTCGACCCCCTGTGCCTGAAGAACCTCCGCCTGTGGCAGCTGATGGTCACGTGCGGGATCGCGGTCCGCGCCCATCAGCTCCGCGATCGGCTTCCGATCCCGCTCGAGACGACGCACCTGGTCCTCGTCCAGCACGCCCCGCTCTCGATCCGCTTTCGCTTCGACGAGAAGCGGTTCGACGTCGACGGCGCGTACGACATCCGGTACGAGATCGTCAAGAAGCGCATCGACAAGGCGCTCGTCCAGGGGACGACGGAGCGGGTGACGCAGCCCGGGCACGTGGCCATCGTCTACAGCCAGCCCGGCGAGGCGCAGGAGTATCGGTCGTACATCGAGTACCTGCAGACACTGGGCTACCTGACCGGCACCGTCGAGCCCCTCGCGCTCGAGGAGCTCCAGGGGGTCCAGGGCCTGCGGGCGCTCCGGGTTCAGGTCGCGCTGGACAACCCCAAGCTCCAGGACCGCATCAACCTCGCAGAGCTAACCGGAAGGAGCTAGCCATGGCCAGTGCGGCAGTCAGCGAGCTGAAGAAGAAGATGGACGCCGCGGCCGAGAATCTCTCGCGGCAGCTCCAGGGCATGGAGCCCTACCTGGACAAGTCGGACGCCCCGGGAGAATGGACCACGCGGCAAGTCCTCTGCCATCTCCTGGAGGATCCGGGCTGGAGCCCGGTGACCGTGCTCGAGAGCTTCACGACCTCCAAGCTGCCGGTCATCGAGATCAAGCCTGGCCACGCTCCGGTCACGCCCGAGCGACAGGCGATGACGCTCCCCCAGCTGCGTGAGGCACTCGAGGCCCAGCGCCGCGACATCTCCGGCTACCTCGACTCCCTCGGCGAGGCCGATCTCCGCCGCAAGGCCAAGGTCCCCCTCTTCAAGCAGTTCATGGGGACCGACGAGATCGCGCTGCCGGTGTTCGTGGGCGCGATGTTCGACTTCCACTGGAACGACCACGCCGGGCAGCTCGCCAAGATCCGCAAGGCCAACGGGATGCCGGACGCCTGACCCTCCGTCTGCTTCGGGACCTCATCGCCCCCGCTGGGGGGCGATCCGCTGAGCTTACTTCGTGCGCTTCGTGCGGCCGGCCTTCCCCTCCTCCTCGGCCTTCCGTAGCTCCTCGGCCTCGGGGCCTTCGAGCGTCTCCCGCGCTTTCTCCGCCGCGGGCTCTACCGCCCCGGACTCAACGTGACGCCGCACGTCTTGACGATACCGTCGATCGGCGGTGCGGTTGCCCTCACCTTCGTTCTTGCTCGGCTCACTCATGGCTCTCTGGACCTCCTGCGCAGGTTCGCTGCGTCGATCGTCTCGACTGCTGCTGGGACTGTCAGCAAGGAGGCTGCCAGACGATAGGGAACGCCAAACCGTCCGGGTGCGAGGAACCAGGCAGATGCGGTCGGAACCTTTTGGCCTACCCGAGTAGGTATGACCAGGTGGAATTGGGGGTAACATCAGAACGGCATCCTCCACGGCCACGTCGGTCCCGTCACCGGGTCCCGTCCTTCCCTGGCCGTGATCTCCGCCGCGCCGACCCTCCGCCGAGCGAGCACGGGCACTGCCTGCCGGTTTCCCGCTACTATTTGGCGGGCGTGAGCGTCGCGAGTACTTTCTTGGCGGCCGACGCTCGACTCTGGCAGGATCGGACGGAGCGGAGATCATGAAGCACATCTGGCTGATGGGGATGGCGCTGACGCTGGCCCTGTCCGGAGTCGGATCGGCGGCGGATGCGCCCACGTTCAGCGACGAGGTCGTGAGGATCGTCCAGGAGCGCTGCCAGACGTGCCACCGCCCCGGCGAGCACGCGCCGTTCTCGCTCATCACGTACGCGGATGTCTTCAAGCGGCGCGCCGACATCCGCGACCAGATCGACTGGCGCACGATGCCTCCGTGGAAGCCGGTCCCCGGCTTCGGCAGCTTCCTGGAGTCGCGCCGACTGTCCGACGAGGAGAGAGCGACGATCCTCAAATGGATCGACGAAGGCGCGCCGGAGGGCGACCCCGCCAACCTGCCGCCGCCCAGGGCATTCCCCACCGGCTGGACGCTCGGCACCCCCGACCACGTGCTCGAGATGAGCGCCCCGTACACGGTGCCCGCTCGCGCGGGCGATGTCTATCGCTGCTTCGTCGTGCCCACGAGCTTTCCCGAGGACCGGTGGGTCAGCAAGGTGGAGTACGCCCCCGGCGACAAGAAGGTCGTGCACCACGTGCTCGCGTACATCGCCACCGGCCCGACGGCGGCGAGCCTTCAGCGCCCGGCGGGCGGCGCGGGCTATCCGTGCTTCGGCGGGCCGGGATTCCTTCCCGCGGGAGGACTGGGCGGGTGGGCGCCCGGCATCGGGCCGCGCGTGCAGCCCGACGGCGTCGCCTGGCTGCTTCCGGCCGGCGCCACCGTCGTCCTCCAGATCCACTACAACAATGGCAGTCCTCAAGCACACACGGATCGCACGCGGGCCGCCCTGTACTTCGCGACGAGTCCGGTGGACAAGCGTCACCGGGCGATCCCCCTCCTGAACCGCACCTTCACCATTCCCGCCGGGGAGAAGCGGTACGAGGTCCACGCGTCGTACACGGTGCCGCCGGGCCGGGACCTGCACGCGACCGGCATCACGCCACACATGCACCTCCTCGGGCGCGAGATGAAGGTGACCGCAACCTACCCCGACGGGGCGGTGCGCCCGCTGATCTACATCGACGACTGGGACTTCCACTGGCAGGCGAACTACACGTTCGAGGAGCCCGTTCCCTTGCCGAGCGGGACGCGCATCGACATGGTCGCGGTGTTCGACAACTCCGCGGAGAGCAAGCGCCAGCCGAGCCAGCCCCCGCGGGCGGTGAGCTGGGGGGAGGGCACCACCGACGAGATGGCCCTCGTCTTCGTGAGCATCACCGTGGACGGCGAGCGCATCGGCTGGCGCCCGCGCTGACGGGAGCGAGCCGGCACGACCGGCGTCGCTCGATCACCCGGCACGCCCCCGTCGTGAGACTGGGCCGCCGCGCGGTCCACTTCGATGACGGCGACGTGCAGCGCTTCATCGAGCAGCGGGGGACCGTCGCGTGAGTCTGCCGCAGCCGCTCCTCCACGTCGTGAAGTCGCCCGACTCCCCTACTCCCGCCAGGTCATGACCCGCCGCCTGCTCCGCCACTGGCCCCCGTTGGGGGCCGGCGCTCACACTTCGCGGCGCCTCCGTCGCCATCGCAGAGCCGCCGTACCGACCGCGACCAACATGGAGCCGGTGAGCACTAGAGTGCTGGGCTCTGGCGTGGGCGCATGCAGCCCCCCGACCCCACCGAGCCAGAATTCAAGGTCGTTGCCCACAAAGGGATTGTTGGGGTTGGCGATCTGTCCGGCCAGGATGCCGAAGACGACATCCGAATCCGGCCCGGCATCATGAACCGCGCCCCGGACATCAAACCCGAACCGCGCCCCCGCCGGCAAGTTCGCGTCGCGAATCGCTCGCCGAAGCACATCCCGCGGTACGTCGAAGTCGGATGGCAAGGTCACCACGCTCCCTGCGTTGAGCACGACGTTGAAGGGGACGGCGGGGCCGGGCGCGAACTCTCCGGGATGCGGCGCAATCCGGTGCACCGCATCACCTGTCATCGTGACCACGTCGCTCGGGTGAAAGAGACCCGTGTTCGGCGAGTACTCGAACTGAGCCTGAACAGACCAGAAGTCGCCAATGATGAAGAAGTTGAAGATCTGAGGCGCGACGACGGGATCGATTCGCCCGCTCGGTCCGGAGCCGGCGACCAATACGAGGTTGAACTGTAGGGGTGTTTCGTTAAACAGGCCGTTGGGCAAGGGATTGGGTGACGGGCCGGCTATGACGTCGCTGAGCATGAAGGGGTAGTTATTGAACCCGGGCAGCTCCGGATTCGGCGGCCCCTGCGGAAGGCCAGTCGGCATATTGCCGGGGACGCCGATTACCGTCGCCGCGACGGGACTGGTGGCGGCGGCGAGAAGCGACACGAGCACAAGAGAGAGTCGACCGACAGTCTGGAGGGTTAGGTTCATGCCCTGGTCCTCCCTCGTCGCGCAGCAAGTGGGGAACTCCGATCCTAGGTGGGGGCAAGACCTCTGTCAACCATGACCCGCGGGCGCTTGGTGGTGAAGCAGGGCGGGCCCGTCGTCGGGGTCACGGCGAGACGGTGCGCCAGAACGATGGGCAGGAGTACATCCCGTGGAAGCGGCTGCTACTGAAGTGAGGCGCGCTCGACGAGACGAACTAGGCGGGGCCGCTCGGCTCGTGCCCAATTACCTGCCGCTCGACGTCCCACGCGTGAAAGCAGGTGACGTGGAGCTGGACGCCGGTAGCGTCGGGGCCACCGTCCTTGCTCAACCCCTCCATCAGCATCTGCGTTTTGGTCACGATCTCGCCGCACCCGTCGCAGGTTTCCCCGTTGCCCGGACCGCCCCACATCCGCGGGATGTGGTCCTGCGGAAGTCGCCCGTCCGCCAGCTTTGCTCGAATCAGGAGACGAAGGGTGGGCTTATCCATCGCGGAGCACCTCGCGGCGGGACGGGGTTCGACATGCCAGATTCACCAGGGTCTCACCGCCAGCGGGGGACTGGACGGCGGCCGGGGTGCAGGCAAACGCATAGTGTTCGCCCGGCCGGGCCACGCCAAGTTGGACCTTGGTCCAATGCCTCCCGAGGAGGCCTGCCCCGTGATCGCTGCCATCCACGACCGCAGGAGCCAGGACGAAAGCGAGCGCGGCCCGGCGCCAGCATCACGACCGAGCTCGGCGTGATCGCTGGAGGAGGCGGCCAGTCGCGGCTACACCTTCACCGCGACCGGCACCTCTCAGCGGATCGACGTCTCCGCCGTCAACGTTGGTGATGGCCCCAACGGGATTCGACGCACTTTGGATCATACAAGTCCGCAGACACTCTCGCGTCGCGGGGTTCGGGTTGCGGATGAGGAGCGCGGCCGGATGCTCGCGGACGCGGTCCGTGTCGGACACGGGCCGATAGACGAGCAGGCACATCATCTAGCCCCCTCACCGCGGATCCTGAGCAGGCCATCGTTGCGGTCCGCCTCCAGCCGTCGGAGGAGGACGAGGGTCGAGCAGCAGCCGGTGCTGAGCGAGCCGAGTTCGCGTCACCCGCTTCACGTCTCACCGCTCGGTACTCCTCCAGTCAGAAGCTCGCCGGTGGCGCCAGGCACCGTCTGTCGGGCAATGGTCGCGAGCGCGGTGGCGGTCTGCGCGTACTCGATCCGTACGCTGTCAATCGCCGGCCGCGAGCTTCGCAGCGAGCACTCGCAGGCGTTCGACGAGGCGCGCTTCGGCGCACGCGAGAACCAAGCGGGTGGAGACAGGCATCATGCGGTAGTCGGAGGCTTCGGTGGGGTCTCACGAGCGCGGCGAGCGTCGAGGTACACGACGAGGTCAGACTCGAGGTATCCGAGCGCGCGAGGGCCAATGCGAACGAAGACGGGGCCGATGCCGAGTCGGCGAAGGCGTTCCAGTGTGCCGACGGACAACCCGGTGACCGCTGCCACTTCGCGCGGCCGGAGAACACGATCCCGCGCCACGTGAACCCCCTTGTGCACTGTTGCGCGCTACCGGCGGCTATTGCGCCTTGAGGCGGGCCAAGAGTAAGGTAGAAGTAGACAGCCATCAGCGCAGGCCCCTTCCCGGTGCCATTTCCGGTGCCAGTCGGCGGACGATGACCTGGTCGCGCGCCGACCCGCCACTCGAGCGCGGACCGCGCACTGGTGGACTGCCCTCCTCGCACGGCAGCACCCATTCGCAAAGTCGGGCGCCATCGGTTGGAAGAAACGGACGTCGGACGGATCTGACGCTGGCGGGGGCTGCTGTCAGCCTGCGGGCCCTCGCCGCGGCGCAACCGAGCGATTGCGCAACGGGTTCCGGTGGCCCTGAAATTGCTCCGTATTCGGTCCGGACCCAGCCTGGCCCAAGGAGAAGACTGTCATGAGAGCGTTCATGTTGGGCATTGGACTTGGCGCGGCGCTGTGGCTCTTTGCGGAGCCGGCGAACGCCCAGTGGAAGTATGCGGATGACAAGGGCGTCACCAAGGTCACTCAGTACAAACTGAACATGCCCGAGCGGTACCGCGACTCAGCGGTCTGGGTCGGGCCGATTGGCGTCGGCAGACCAGGGCTGAGCGAGGAGGCGCGCCAGGCGAAGCGGCGAGCGGACGAGTACACCCGGATCGGCCAGTCGCAAACCCGGCTGTGGAGGTATCAGCACGCCAGTCCCGGCCGATAGTGCGGGGCTGAGGCTCTTCTGTGATCGGCTCCGGTTCATTTCACGCCTTTCTCACGATCGGTCGTGGCGCCGTCATCGTCGATCTCGCTTGGGGTGGTGAAAGGTGAACGGCCTCCGGGCGCGCGGCAGATGGCTCATGGCCAGTCGCCGATGGAGCCGAGCGCCCGGCGGGGCCCCGCGCCCGCCGTAGTCGTGCTCCGTCGCCGCGTCTACTGCCGTCAGTGTCGGGCGCCATGTGCGTTCCGACAGACCGGCGGTAGAGAAATGCCGTATGTGGCCTGAACGTATTCGACTCATTCACTTCGATCTCGATCAGGTCAATTCGTGTCAGCCAGTCCTCTAGAGTGGCCTGTCCAGATGTGCTGCTCATGCTCCCGGACCGACTCCCAGGCTGCCATTTCGAGGGTGTTTCGGGGCGTTTCTGTCTTTTCGCGTCCCCTCCGCCAAAACGCACAACTCCCCGTGAAGTGTGGGAAGTCGTGGAGAAAATGGTGGTGGCCCCAAGGGGCTGCGATCGCCGGTCCGTTCCCGGTCCGCCTCCCACTGGCCGGGCGGCTAGAACTGAAAGCCGCCTGAAAGACCCAACGCTCACGGAAAGCTGCATCTGGGCCAACCACCGGGCCTTACTCGATCACCTGATCTGCCCGCTGCATGAGCGAGGGCGGGATCGTGAGGTCGAGGGCTTTGGCGGTCTTAAGGTTGATGACCAACTCGAACTTGGTGGGCTGCTCGACGGGCAGATCGGCCGGCTTGGCGCCCTTGAGGATCCTATCCACATATGTCGCCGCACGGCGATACACGTCAATCAGACTCGGGCCGTACGCCATTAGTCCCCCGGCTTCCACGAAGCGTCGGTCCGTGTACATTGCGGGAACGCGCATCCTCGAAACAACGTTCAGAATCTCGATCTGGTGACGGATGGTGAAGGGCTGAGCCGTCACGATAAGCGCCTGGATTCGCCCCATCTCGGCGGTGTGGAGCGCTTCCGGAACCTCGGCGGGATCTCGAATGGCCACACTTTGGAGCGTAAGTCGGAGCGTGCGGCTCGCGGCCTCGACGCGGCCGAAGGCGAGAGTCATCCCCGGGTCGTTCGGACTCCACAGCATGGCGATCCGCGTGAGTCCCGGAACCGCCTCCTTCAGGAGCTCGATTCGCTTTCCGTCCAGTTCCGTGTCGAGAAGGCTGAGGCCTGTGACATTGCCACCCGGCCGAGCCAGGCTCGCCACGATGCCGCTCCCAACGGGATCTCCTACGGCAGTCATGACGACGGGGACCGGGATCGTGGCTGTCGCGGCCTTGGCCACCTGGGTTGCCGGCGTCCCCGCCGACACGATCACGGTCATATCCATACGCACGAGCTCCGCAGCGAGCTTGGCGGCGCGTTGGTTACTTCCGCCGGCCCAGCGGTATTCAAGGGCGATAGTCTGTCCCTCGATGTACCCGAGATCGCGCAAGCCTCCTCGGAACGCTTCGAGAGCCTGGTTGGGTTGTCCCGGCCTCGGCTCGGCCGTGTATAGAAGCACGCCAATCCTCGGCACCTTCGCCGGCTGGGCCTGGGCAACGAAGGGCGCGGCGAGGAGGCCGCCCGCCACGCTGCCGATGAATGCCCGCCTCTCCATCATTCGATCACCTGATCCGCCCGCTGCAGGAGCGACGCCGGGATCGTCAGGCCGAGGGCCTTGGCGGTCTTCATGTTGACGACGAGCCTGAAGACCGCCGGCCGCTGGATTGGCAGGTCCGCGGGCCTCGCTCCCTTGAGTATCCGGTCCACGTAGCTCGCCCCCTGCCGGAACAGGTCCGTGAGGTTCGGTCCATAGCCCATCAGTCCGCCTGAGTCAGCGAACTGGGGAAAGACGCAGATCGCAGGCAAGTGGGACTGGAGCGCAAGATCGGCAAGACGATTCCGACTCAGGAACACCGAGGGCGCTGACAAAAGAACCAGAGCCTGGGCTCGCTGATGGCGCGCCGCCTCGAAGCTCGCGGGAAAATCCTCCGGCTGACGAAAGGGCAGTGTTAGGGGCTTGAGTTTCATTGACCGAGCCGCGCGTTCGGTTGCCTTCATCTGAGACACGGCGACCGAGCTATCCCACAGGACCCCGACCCGCTGGAGTCGCGGCAGTGCCTCGGTCAGGATTTGGATCAGCTTTCCGCTCAGCTCCGGGAGATCGAGAAAGAAGCCCGTAACGTTGCCGCCAGGCCGCGCCAAGCTCTTGACCCAGCCGGCCTCCACCGGATCAGTCTCGAGGTCGATCCCTACGATAGAGACGGTGCTCGTGGCTTGTCTCGCCGCTCGGAGGGCCTGCGGACTGGGGGCGAAGAGCACATCTACCTTGAGTCGCAGCAGCTCGCTGATGAGCGTCGCCATCCGATCGGTATGCCCGTCGCCGAATCGATACTCAACTATGACGTCCTGCCCGATCGTATAGCCCAGGTCACGTAGTCCCTGATCGAAGCCATCGACATTCACAGTCCGGCCCGATGACGTCACATAGCCAACGTGAGGCACTTTCCCCGCCTGCTGCGCCGCGGCGGCGAGCGGCGCGGCGAGGAGCCCGCCAGCTAGAGTCTCGAGGAACGTGCGCCGGTCTATCACTCGATTCCCGAATCGATCCTCAGCGGCATGGCCCTTCCCAGGGGGTCCAGAGTCGCGCCGAGCATAGCACTTCAGCCGATACCTCCGGAGCGCATCGGCGCCCGCCGCTCCTCGGCCCGCCGCCCTCAGCCTATTCGGCGGCGTCGTCCCAAAGGCGGCCTGAGAACGCCCCGGAGATCGCACGCGCACACGGAACCGGTCTGGGACGCGTCTGACGCCTGATCGCCCCGCTCAGGGGCACTCCCTCGCTCAGCATCGGTCTGAGCGACCATCCGACCGCCCCTGGCTGCCCGTCGAGCCTGATCCGTGGCGACACTGCGCGTGCGACACCTCGACCCCAACTGGGGGTTGCGGAACGTTCGCGTCAAGGGCGGCAAGACCCGCGACATTCCCCTGCCCCGGGCGGTGACCCAGTTCCTGCAGACCTACGTGACGCAACACCTGCCCGCGCTCACCGACCACATCACGGCCGATACACCGCTCTTCTGGTCGAGCTGGGGCCAGCGCCGCCAGGGCAAGATCCGGCGCCCGATCACCGGCAAGAACATCTGGCGGCTCTGCAAGACGTACGGCCGGATCATCGGCCACCCAATGTTGAAGCCCCACGATCTCCGTCATCGGTGTCGCGATGGAGATCCTTGAGCACCACCACGACCTCGAAGCGGTGCGCGCGATGCTCGGGCACACGCGCATCGACACCACGCAGACCTACGCGCGGATCCGTCCGGCCGAGCTCAAGCGGGCGATGGAGTTCTACGAGGAGAAGGCTGTGGGTTTGCTCGACACGTCAGGAGAAACACGATTCCGAGTTTGAAGAACTTTTGGAAGTTCCTCAAACCCGGAGGATAAAACATCAACCGAATTAATTTGGTGGCCCCAACGGGATTCGAACCCGTGTTTCAGCCTTGAGAGGGCCGTGTCCTAGGCCTCTAGACGATGGGGCCGCCCGACTACCGTGCTGCACGCGCCGATCACTGCGTGGCCACGACGCGGGAAAGCCAAAAATGGCTGGGGGTGGAGGGCTCGAACCCCCATTACCAGGGCCAGAACCTGGCGTCCTACCATTAGACGAACCCCCAGCAGCGACGGCCATTGTACGGGGGCGCGACGAGGGGTGTCAAGGTAGGAAGGGCGCGCAGTTAGCCGCCGCGGCGCCCTCGCCCTGCGATGGGGGATCGCGCGCTACTGGAGGTGATCTTTCAGCGAGCGGCTCGGCCGGAAGCGGGGCACGCGGCAGGCCGGGATGCGGATGGCCTTGCCGGTACGCGGGTTGCGCCCGTTGCGCTCAGCGCGGCGGCTGACCAGGAAGGTGCCGAAGCCGCCGATGGTCACCTTCCGACCGCGACGGAGCGAGTCGAACACGTTGTCGAGCAGCGCGTTCAGCGCCTTCTCCGCGGAGACCTTCGAGCCGCCGGACGCCTTGGCCATGGCGGCCACGAGATCGGCCTTGGTCATGGGGCCCCTACTTACGCGCCCGCCGCGCGGGAAGTCAAGCGGCTAGCGGGGCACCGGTGAATCGGCCGCCGCGGGCGCGTCGGGCGCGGGCGCCCTCTCGCCGGCCGCGGGCAGCTCCAGCGTGAACACGCTCCGCCCGGGGCTGCTCTCGGCGGAGAGGCGCCCACCGTGCTGCTCCGCGATGCCGTAGGACACGCTCAGCCCGAGCCCGGCGCCCTCGCCCACCTTCTTGGTGGTGAAGAACGGCTCGAAGATGCGCGGCAGCACGTCGGCGGGAATGCCGGCGCCGTTGTCGGCCACCTGGGCGATCACCCACTCGCCGTCACGGTCGCGCCGGATGCGCGTGGTGACCCGGATGCGGTCGCCCGAGCGCCGGCCGCCCACTCCACTGCCGAGGATGGCCTGCTCCGCGTTCAGCAGCAGGTTGAGGAACACCTGCTGCAGCTGGTGAGCGTCGCCCAGCACCGGCGGCACGTCGACGCCGAAGTCGGTCTCCAGTCGAATGCTCGACAGCGCGAGCTGGTTGTCGCGCAGGACCAGCACCGGGTCGATGACCTCGCGCACGTCCATCACGCGGCGCTCCGGCTTCCGCTGCCGAGAGAACAGCATCAGGCCCTGGACGATCTTCGCCATGCGCTCGCCCTGGGCGATCATCAGCTCGAGTGGCCGCCGGATCTCGTCCGGCACTCCACGGCTGAGCAGGAGCTGCCCGTAGCCGATAACCACCGAAAGCGGGTTGTTCAGCTCGTGGGTCACCCCGGACACGAGCTTGCCCACCGCGGAGAGCTTGGCCGCCTGCAGCAGCTGGGCCTGGGTCTCCTGCAGGGCGTGCAGGCGCTGCCGCGCCTCCTCGTAGAGCCGCGCGTTGTCCGCGAAGAGGCGCGCGTTGTTCATGGCCACCGCGGCCTGGGCCGCGAAGGACTGCAGGAGCTCGCGGTCGTTGCCCTCGGGCAGCCGGCCACGCTTGAGATTCAGGGTGAGCACGCCCAGCAGCTCGCCGCCCACCGCCACCGGTGCGCCCGCGAAGGCCACCAGGTCGCGGCTCAGGGCCCAGTCGGCGGCCATGATGCGCACGTCGCGGGAGATGTCCTCCACGAAGAGCGGCTCGCGGTGGCGGGCGATCCAGCCGGTGCCGCCCTGCTGGAGCGTGAGCGAGGCGGGCAGCTCCATCGTGCCGATGGACGGGTCCGCGGTCCAGGCGCGCCGCACCAGCAGCCCGGCCGGGCCGTCCAGCTCCCACAGCACCACGTTGTGCGCCGAGGTGAGCGAGGCGAGCGCCTCCGTGATCTGTCGGAGGAAGCGGTTGCGGTCGATCGGCTGGGAGAGAGAGAGGCTCACCTGGGCCAGGGCCTGCAGCCACCGCAGCCCGGAGGCCGCCGCGCGCTCCGCCACCTCGCGCTGCCGGTCCGCCTCCCGCACGGTGTGAGCCACCAGGATCGCGCCCGCGACGAGCGCGGCGACCACCGCGGCGATGAGCCCGGCCGCGGTGCCGAGCCAGAGCGCGACGCCGGCGCCGGCCACCAGCGGCAGCGCCACCGCGAGCATGAGCCGTTGCTGATTCGCCCCGCGCATTCGCTCGAAAACGCGGCTTCGACGATTCCCCGCGCTCGGTCAGTATAGCCCACCTGACGTATAATGCCGCCATGCCGCGGGGCGGAATCTTCGATGTTTCCTTCCTGATTCTGTCCTCGCTCGCGCTCGGCTTCGCCTTCGTGGCCTATCTCAAGGACCCGAGCCTGCCCGCGCTGGGCGCCCGCAACGGCCTGGCCCTGCTCTGGTTCATCGTCCCGCGTCTGGTGCCCGCGCTCATCCTGGCCGGGATGCTCCAGGTGGTGATCCCGCAGGACACGGTGGCGCGCTACTTCGGCAGCCAGTCCGGTCTGAGCGCCATCTTCATGGCCAGCGCGGCGGGGATCGTCACCCCCGGCGGCCCGATGGTGAGCGTGCCGCTGCTGGTGGTGCTGTCGAACTCGGGCATGGCGCTGGGACCGCTGGTGGCCTACATGACCGCGTGGTCGCTCTTCGGCATGCAGCGGATCATCGCGTGGGAGGCGCCGCTCATGGGCTGGCGCTTCGTGGCGGTGCGCACCGCCTCGAGCTTCGTCTTCCCGATCCTGGCCGGCTGGCTCGTCAAGGTCTACTTCCACGAGTAGCGCCCACCACGCCGGCATGGCCTTCGGCGACCTCCGCGAGTTCCTCGGGCACCTCGACAAGCAGGGCTGGCTGCGTCGGGTGAGCGCGCCGGTCTCGCGCGATCTGGAGATCGCCGAGATCACCGATCGGGTGTCGAAGAGCGCGGGCGCCCGGAACGTGGCCCTGCTCTTCGAGAACGTGCGCGGATCGGACATGCCGGTGCTGATCAACGCCTTCGGCTCCTCCGAGCGTATCGCCGCCGCGCTAGGTGCCGAGCGCCTGGACGACCTCGGCGCGCGGGTGGCCAAGCTCCTCGAGCTGCGCATGCCCGGCTCGATGTTCGAGAAGCTGCGCAAGCTCGGCGACCTCTTCGACCTGGCCAAGGCCGGGCCCAAGCGGGTGCGCTCCGCTCCTTGCCAGGAGGTGGTCGTGACCGACCACCCTTCCCTCGCCGGCCTGCCGATCCTGAAATGCTGGCCGGGCGACGGCGGCCGCTACATCACGCTGCCCATGGTGTTCACGCGCGATCCGGCCACCGGGGCGCGCAACGTGGGCATGTACCGGCTCCAGGTCTACGACGACCAGACGCTCGGGATGCACTGGCAGATCCACAAGGGCTCCGCCGAGCACCAGCGCGTGGCCGAGGAGCGGCGCGAGCCGATGGAGGTGGCCATCGCCCTCGGCGGCCCGCCCGCCGCGATCTACGCCGGCTCCGCGCCCCTGCCCCCCGGCGTCGACGAGATGGTCTTCGCGGGCTGGCTCCGCGGCGCCGGGGTGCCGATGGTGCCGTGCCGCACCGTGCACGTCGACGTGCCGGCGGAGGCCGAGATCGTGCTGGAGGGCTGGGTGGATCCGGCCGAGCGCCGCGTCGAGGGCCCGTTCGGCGACCACACCGGCTACTACTCGCTGGCGCGCGAGTACCCGGTCTTCCACCTGAAGGCGATCACCCACCGGAAGAACCCGATCTATCCGACCACGATCGTGGGCCGGCCGCCCCAGGAGGACTACTGGCTCGGCAAGGCCACCGAGCGCATCTTCCTGCCGATCATTCGCATGATGCTGCCGGAGGTGGTGGACATGAACATGCCGGCGGAGGGTGTGTTCCACAACCTGGTGATCGTCTCGATCAGGAAGCGGTACCCCGGTCACGCCCGCAAGGTCATGTACGCGCTGTGGGGCCTCGGGCTCATGATGCTGGCCAAGAACATCGTGGTGGTCTCCGACCACGTGAACGTGCACGACCTCTCCGAGGTCGCGTGGCGCGCCACCGGCAACATCGACCCGCGCCGCGACCTGGTGATCGTCGACGGGCCCATGGACGACCTCGACCACGCGGCCCTCCGGCACCGCTTCGGCGGCAAGCTCGGTGTCGACGCCACCGAGAAGACGGAGGCCGACGGCATCGGCCAGCCGTGGCCGGAGGAGATCGTGATGACCGAGGACATCCGCGCTCTGGTGACCCGGCGCTGGGCCGAGTACGGGCTCTAGCGCCGTCCCGTCCGTGACCGCGGTCCGCCACTTCCTCGACGCGATCAAGTTCGAGCACACCGTCTTCGCCCTGCCCTTCGCCTACGTGGCGATGGTGCTGGCCGCCGACGGCTGGCCGGGCTGGCCCACCGTGCTCTGGGTGACGCTGGCGATGGCGGGGGCCCGCACGCTCGCCATGAGCGTCAACCGCCTGGTCGACCGCTTCATCGATGCCGCCAACCCCCGCACCGCGCGCCGGCACCTGCCCGCGGGCCTGCTCGCGCCCTGGCAGGTGGCGGCGGCCGCGGTGGTGGCCGGCGCGCTGCTGCTGCTCTCGGCCTGGATGCTGAACCCGCTCTGCCTGGCCCTGGCCCCGCTCGCGGTGCTGTTCCTGGTGGGCTACTCCTACACCAAGCGGTTCACGTGGCTCTCGCACTGGATCCTCGGCTTCACGGACGGCATCGCGGCCGCGGGGGGCTGGATCGCGGTGCGGGCCGCGTTCGCGCCTCCGGTGTACGTGCTGTGGTTCGCGCTCACGGTGTGGATCGCGGGCTTCGACCTCATCTACGCCTGCCAGGACGTCGAGTTCGACCGCCAGCACCGGCTGCACTCGGTGCCGGCGCGCTTCGGCATCCCCGCCGCGCTCGCCACCGCGCGCGCCTGCCACGCGCTGACCGTCGCCGCCTTCGCGCTCCTGGGTGTGATGATGGGCCTCGGGTGGCTCTACTGGCTGGGGGTGGCGGTGGTGGCGGGCCTGCTGGTCTACGAGCACTCGCTGGTGTCGGCCAACGACCTCTCGCGTCTCGACATCGCGTTCTTCAACGTGAACGGCTACATCGCGGTGATCCTGTTCCTGGCCGTGCTCGCGGGACGCGTAGCGTGAACCCCGCCCCGGGCGGCGTCGAGAAGGCGCGCTTCGTGAGCGCGATGTTCTCGCGCATCGCGCACCGCTACGACCTCATGAACAGCCTCATGACGCTCGGGATGCACCACGCCTGGCGCACGGTGGCCGCGCGGCAGACCATCGCCTCCCCGGAGGGCCCCGCGCTGGATCTGGCCACCGGCACCGGCGACCTCGCCCTCGACCTGGCCGAGCTCCACCCGCACCGCACCGTGATCGGCGCCGACTTCTCGCTGGGCATGCTCGCGGTGGCGCGCGAGAAGATTCGCGAGTCCGAGCAGCCGCGGCGCATTCGCCTGATGGCCGCCGACGCGCTGGCCCTGCCCTTCGAGACGCGCACGTTCGCCTGCGTGACCAGCGCCTTCCTGCTGCGCAACCTCGCCGATCTCGAGCAGGGCCTGCGGGAGATGCGCCGCGTGAGCCGGCCCGGGGGGCGCGTGGTCGCGCTCGAGATCACCCAGATGACCGCGCCCGGCTTCTCCGCGCTCTTCCGGCTCTACTTCCACCACGTGGTGCCGCTGGTGGGCCAGCTGGTGGGCGGCGACCGCGAGGCCTACACCTACCTGCCGCAGTCGGTGGACCGCTTCGTGACCCCGGGCGAGCTGGCCCGGCTGATGGAGAAGGTGGGGCTACGCGGCGTGAGCTATCGGCGACTCGGGCTGGGCACCGTCACCGTGCACGTCGGCATCGCCTGACGCGCGCGCCTACCACTCGGGACCGGAGAGTCCGTCCCAGACCCGACGCACCACGCGGATCTGCTGTGCGCGGCCGTCGCGGTGCTCCAGGGCGACGATGTCACCGGCGTGGAGCCGCTCCAGATCGTGGGTCGTGCCCTCGTCGGTGACCAGCAGCGCCTCGCGGCAGCTGAAGTCGGTACAGGCCTCGGCCTTGCCGCGCACGCGGAGCACGCCGGCGGCGACGTCGACGGAGACCACCTGGAAGCGATTCTGCTCGCGGGGATCGGTCAGGCCGTGGGTCATGGGAGCCCTCCCTCCGATCGAATCCCTTATAGCAAGAAC